>Ga0208898_1000519_pt1 | contig 29899 bp, 26 predicted proteins | sample VirMetDEL_Mar_4_FD_184513 | JGI IMG/M metagenome (GOLD analysis project Ga0208898, IMG submission 184513) | Aqueous microbial communities from the Delaware River and Bay under freshwater to marine salinity gradient to study organic matter... | ecosystem: Environmental > Aquatic > Marine >...
CAACTCGCCCAAAGCACCCTGCCCGTCGGGTCGCTGAGGGTTAACTTAATAGACACGGCTACGCATGTAGTACCGACAGCGGAGTACTGGCGGACGGGGGTTCAAATCCCCCCGGCTCCACCAAATACTAGTTTCCACATGTTCCCACATGATCGGAAACGACCCAAGAAGCCCGCCCAGCGCGGGCTTTCTTGTGTCTGAACGTTTATGAATGTTTCTTCACAGCATTGCACACCGTGTATGCCAGCTTGTATGCTCGCCTAAAAATTGAAACTAGGGCATACACGAATGAAGCGCTCCGAGATTAAACGCCGTCCAATGGCAGACACTACCTTGGCCAGCCTTGAGCCAGAGGCCGGCACCTATCGGGAGCTGGATGGCGCTGGACTGTATCTACGAGTGAAGCCCAACGGCCAAAAGTCATGGGAGCTGCGCTACAAAAAAGCTGATGGCAAATGGTCTTGGCTAGGATTGGGGGGGTATGGCAAAGGCAGCCACCAGCTAACCGGCGAGCAGGCGCGCCAAAAGGCAGCGGAGTTGCGCGACGGCACAGCAAAAGACGGCAGTATGCTTGCCACTCAGCGAGCCAAAAAAGCCTCAGAGCTTGAGGCGGCCAACAATACGTTCGAGCATCTCGCTCGCGAGTGGTACGCCAACAAACGCAAGGGCTGGAGTGCCGGCACGGCAACCCGGACCATCGGCGCCCTGGAACTGCATGTGTTCCCGGTCTTTGGTAAGAGACCCTATCAAGGTGTCCTGCCAATGGAGTGGATGGAGTTCCTGCGCGGCATGGAGCAGACCGGCATTGTCGAGCAGACCAGTCGGGTACGCGGCATGTGCCGGGAAATTTACGACCTAGCCCGCGTTACCGGGCGCGCCACTCACAATCCGCTTGAAGGTCTGCACAAGTTTTTGCTGACTAAACCCGCAGAAAACTATGCCCATGTTTCAATCGACGAACTGCCGCCTCTGTTACGAGCGATCAGAGCGTACCCGAGCGCGGCAGACGTTCGTATCGGTCTGCACCTATTGTCTATGCTCGCCTGCCGACCGTCTGAGTTACGTGAGGCCCGCTGGTCCGAGTTCGATCTAGATGGTTGCCTGTGGAGCGTTCCCGCCGAACGAATGAAGCGTCGTCGCGAGCATGTAGTTCCTCTACCACGCCAAGCCGTCGACCTGCTGCGCGATCTTCAAAACCTCACAGGTGCGTACCTACTGTTATTCCCTGGCCGTAGCGACACCACCAAGCCACGCTCCAATACCGTATTCCTGATGGCCCTGCGCCGCCTCGGTTATGAAGGTCGGCAGACCGGCCACGGGTTCCGCCATATCGCCAGCACGATCCTCAACGAACACGGCTTCGACGAGAACCACATTGAGGCTCAGCTATCACACGTCAAAGACGGCATTGCAGGCGTGTACAACAAAGCTCAGTACCTGGCGCAGCGGACGACCATGATGCAGTGGTATGCAGACCACCTTGACAAGCTGGCAGCAGGTAATGTTGTGGAGTTCAAAAAAGCACAGTAACTCCAGACAATACCAATACTAGACATCTCATCTTGCAACGTTAAATATTAGAAGCCAAGAAAGTAAGCATGCCTGACTATATAAGCGAAAAATTAGCCATTAAAAAATTATCCGAAATTACCAAAGGTAAGATCAATGAGGAAATTAGCGATTCACTAATGCAAGAACTTGTCAATTGCGGTGTCATCCCGTCATACATTAAATTCCATCCAAAAGACAAGACCGCTTACCTTGATAAATCATTTTATTTCTTTTCTCCAGACTGCGAAGACGAGCCGACGATGAAGCCAGGTTGGGATAATGGCTTCAAATCCCCAATTCAAGCTTTGCCGTTCCCGCTTCGAGAGGGGGGAATACTTAAAATGGCAGAATGGGCTGTCCACGGACAGCAAAGGCTGCCAACACTAAGAACTTTTGACTATCTAGTTATGGCAGTTCGTTCTAATGGCCAGCCAGAGCATCTAACAGACCAGCACTTCGTCAGGCTTTACACATTACAAGAAATACGCCAGTCAAAACAAAATGTAATTCAATATATCGAAACCGGAAAATACCAGCGCGCAGTTCATAGTTACTGCGATGAGTTTCCCGGAATCGAAGATGAAACGGTGTTAATGGGCATGAGCCCATTCACTGACGATCCAGACCACTTCAATCCAAATCGAAGAATTCGCAAACAAGAAAACCAAGGCATACCAAAAAGCACTCGCTCTGAACTAATTGTCATTTCAGCGCTACTCCAAATAATTGAAAAATTAAGCACATTACAAAGAGGCCGAAAATACGATCAACATGAAATCACAACGTTAATCACGGAAGAAATATTCCCCGGGGCTATCAAACCCAGGACAGTCAATGGTCTTTTTGCCGACTCGAACAACACCCGAGAAGAGATCGCAGCCGACATCTAGAAAAGTTTGAAAGGCTGGACAGCTAACGACGTGAGGCAAGGCATAAGAGTAAAAAGTTTTGCAATTGCAATGACTGCAATGGATAGGGTGCATAACGTGGCGAGCCTCAACCGGATGGAGGCATATGAATGCATCTGAATCACCCAGCACTAAGCAAAGGCTTGATCCGACAATCCGCGCTTTGGCAATGGCTTGGAATGAGCCGCTCGGGCCTCGTCAAGCTCAAAACGAAAGACCTAACCTTCCCCAAGCCCATCAAGGACGGTGACTCCCGCCAATCGGCTGCTTATTACGTCGTCGCCGAAGTTGAAGCCTGGCTGCAATCCAAGATTGCCGCTCGGGACAAAGCCCAAGGCGACCACTCTGGGGGTGTGCAACAGTGAGCGGCCCAAACGTTATCCACTCCAGTCGTGCCCTTTTTGTGCAGTCGTGCCCATGCCCTAGGCTGGGCACTACTGAGGGCACAAGGGCACGACTGCCGAAATTGGTTGCCCGTGATAGCTTTCGCGGTTATCGTCTTGCGGTCGCTGCAAATTCAGCGACCGGGCTTGGTAACCCGATCAGCAAAAGGCGCAACAGCGCCCCTATTACGATTGCAGGCGCTTTTTTTACGTCCGCATTTCCGTTTTATGGCGGCTGTGCGTGGGAGACCCTCGGGTCTGCCGGGTTCCTTTTGCCCCGGTTTACCAACCCGCGTACAGCTGCCACCCATTCGCTTGGTAACGAATGTGGCAGCTCCTCAGCAAAAGGAGCGTCACCCATGCTTACCCGTCTTTTCAGACTCACTCCGTCCGAAGTCCATAACAAAGTCGAGCGTCACCGTGCTCGCGCTGTCGCCCAACTCAAGAGCAAATCCAGCCTCAAAGTTCGCCATCAGCGTTACAACGCCGAAATGACCCGCGCCCGCTTTTTTGAAGCCATGTTGACCGGAGGCGCACAGTGAAACATCTGACTACTATCGAAGTTTGTTTTATTTCGCCTGCCCACGCACACAAAAAACAACAATTGTTTAGCGTCAACCCCGACATTGATGCTGAAAGCGCTTTGTATATTGCTTCGGACCTAATTGGCAGTGTGATGGATGTACTCACAGAGGCGGCTGTTGGGGATATTCCACTTGAAGGCAATAGCGCCTTTATGGTGAGCCATACACTTGAAAGCGCCAGAGCTGCGCTTTATTCCGTGCTGGGGAAATTAGAAAAAACTAACGACTTCATTCCCGGGGAGTAAACATGACCATTCTAAATCAGCGCCAAGTTGCGCTGGCGGGATCGGCTTGCCTAGATAAAGTTCTTAGTTGCCTCGACAAAGTTAAAGCTTCCGGCACTAACAAATGGAAAGCGTGCTGCCCTGCGCATGACGACAAATCCCCAAGCCTAGCAATAACTGAAACATCAGACGGCACTCTTTTGCTTAAGTGCTGGGCCGGATGTACAGCTCAGGAGATTGTTTCGGCAATTGGGCTGGAGTTGCGCGATCTATTCCCTGGTGCAAAGCAGCCACGTCGCGGACCAAGTAAGCAGGCCATTGAACATGAGCGCACCGTCTACCTGATAGGAAAGTCGCTACTCGATAACGGCAAGTTGTCCGGCGACGATCTGCAGCGTTTCAACCTCGCCAAACAGCGTCTGGGGGTCAAATGAACAATAAGGATAGATTCGCCGAGCAATGGGAGGAGCTGATCAAGCCGCTCAAGGGGGCAAACCTCAAAGTATTGCCAACAGTCCCCGCCGTCTGGAAGGTAAACGCGGTCAGCGCAGCCGATATCAAACCGATGGCCATTCGCTGGCTGTGGCCTGGCTGGTTGGCCAAAGGAAAGTTGCACATCCTCGCGGGTGCTGGCGGTACCGGGAAAACCACCCTGCTGATTAGCTTGATCGCGACCATCACCACAGGCGGACGCTGGCCAGACGGTGAGCTTTGCCAAGAGCGCGGCAATGTTCTGATTTGGTCGAGCGAAGACGACCCGGCAGACACGCTGGTGCCGCGCCTGATCGCGGCTGGCGCTGACGTGAACCGGGTACACATTATTCAAGGGCGCCTCAACGCTAAAGGCGAGGCTGACCCCTTCGACCCATCAAACGATATTGGTTTGCTGCGCGACACCGTGCGTGATTTGGGCGGTGTGTCATTACTGATGCTCGATCCAGTGGTCAGTGCCGTGAAAGGGGACATGCACAAGGCCAATGACGTTCGCCGTGGCTTGCAAGGCGTGGTGGACTTCGCCGAGGCCAATCTCTGCGCCGTTGTCGGTATCAGCCACTTTGCCAAGGGTGGCGCTGGTTCCTCGCCGGCTGATCGTGTGATCGGTTCGCAAGCCTTCTCGGCACTGGCCCGAACGGTGCTGGTCGCCGCCAAACAGCAAGACTCTGATGCAAGGGTGTTGGCGCGGGCCAAGTCCAACATCGGCACCGACGAAGGTGGCGTGTCCTACACCATAGAGCCCTGCACCATCGACGGCGGCATTGAAACGACGCACGTTGCGTGGGGCGATCTGATACAGGGATCGGCGCGGGACATTCTGGGTGACGTTGAGTCGGTCGACGAAGATCGCCTGGACGACGCTGATGATCCAGCCGAAGCACTCCGACGAATCCTGAGCGCGGGGCCTCTGACCGGGAAAGAGGCCAAAGGACTGATGACCGGCAACGGCTATACGCAAAAGCAGATCCGCAACGCCCGCGAGCGACTCTCAGTAGTGACAGCCCGGTCCGGCTTTGGCGGCGACACAATTGTGAGCTGGTCGCTCCCTCAAGCGAAAGGTCAGTTCGCGGCATTCCCTCCAGTCGTGCCCTCTGACAGCCAGTTGTGCCCACCCTTTGACATGGGCCCGACTGGAGAAAAAGGGCGCGACTGGAACAACTTAATCAGTAAGGCACCTCCGCAGAACTTCACCGATGACGATTCGGAGGAAGTCTGATGGCCGCCCTCGCCTACCTGCTCAATCTCGGATTTTCGGCGAAATTGAGCGGAAAGCGTGTTCGGGTTTCGCCCGCAAGCAAGCTCAATGACCAGGTGCGCGCCTACATCAAAAACCACCGACTCGAACTGCTGGCTGAGCTGGCCTCGAATGACGGGATTGAGCGCCGCTGCCATTGGCGGGTCATGCGCGACGGCAAACCGCTCTGCACGATGATTGGGGAGCCCATGACCCGAGCGGAAGCCCTCAATGCAGCCCTATGGCGCTGGCCGGACGCTGACCTTGCCTAGGTTCCCGCCATTGGTGGATGGCGCGGATCTGCTCCATCCACCAATGGTGAAAGACCACTAACGCTCGCACCGTTACCGGATCGGTACCAGAGATGGGCTCAGATTTGAGCGCATTAACTCCCGCCAATGGCGGACGCAACCTCAGAGACTGGAATCATGAACACGCTGCACGTAAACATCACCGATGCCGAGATACGCAAGCAAGCCGCTGGCCCTGTGCGCCAGTTGCGCGATCACCGCTATCCCGAGTTGCGTTTCCGCTATTCAACCACCGACCGCACCAAGGGCGCCTGGCACGTCGTGGTGCGCGGCAAGTGGGGCAAGGCCGGAAACTATCCCGGCATCAATGCCAAGCTGATGCAGGCCACTTTGCCTGCCATCCTCGCCCGACGTTCTATTGACCCGGATGCCACCTCGACCACCACCAGCTGGACCAAGGTGGGTGATGTGCTGACCTGGTACGCCGACCGCATGAGCCGTGACCGTGGCTTGTCCACCAAGCGCAAGGCCAGCGCCCAGTCCGCGTTACGTTGCCACCTGGTGCCGCGGCTAAAAGCGCTGGAGCTGGCCAGCCTCGACCGGGCCAGCCTTGACCGCCTGCTGATGTGGCCGATGCAGGAGCGTTTCGCGCTGTCGTTCGTGCGTTCGGTCTACGGCGTGCTGGCGGTGGCGTTCCGGCAAGCCACTCGCCTGGCACTGCTGGTTATCAACCCCGTGGCTGACCTCAAGTACACCGACTTTGTGCAAACCCGGATCAAGCCCAAGCCTGCCCGGTTGCGTGGTGATGACCTGCCAGCGCTGCTGCACGACCTACCCGAACGGATCGAGCGTGCGCCGCTGGAATCCATGCTTACCCTGATGATGCTCTGTCACGGCACCCGACTGGGCGAAACCCGGCAGGCCCGCTGGAAGAACCTCAACCTCACCACACGCCAATGGTTTATCCCAGCAGAGGACACCAAGACCAAGGCCGAGCACACGTTGCCACTGACCGAGCAAGCCTGCGCTCTGATCGAGCGTTACCGGGCCGCTCAACAGGCTACTGGGTATCGGGGGCCATTCCTGTTCCCTGGGCGCGCTGGCGGGGCTATTAGCGCGTCCACGGCCAGCACCTTGTTCAAGGGGATGACCAAGGGCGAATGGTCGAGTCATGACCTGCGCAAGGTAGCACGCACCGCGTGGGCGGATCTGGGGGTGGATTACATGGTGGGCGAGATGCTGTTGAACCACGCCATGAAAGACCTCGATGCGACCTACATCCACACCACTGCCGAGGGAATGAAACGCAAGGCCCTGGAGACGTGGCATCAGCACCTTGATGGGCATGGATTCATGGCCTTGCACAGTGAGACATATGCGGGACACGCGGGAGAGGCATCACCCTTGCAGACCCCTAACGGCTTAGCCTCCAGCGATTCCACCCATCCATCCCAAGGGAGGAGGTTAATCGGCGAAGGCCGGGGAAATCACACGTGACCAACGTCCACACCATTGCAAAAAACTACACACCAATGACTGACCCTGGAGGTCAAACTATGAAAGCACCCAAGAAGATCAGCGACCTGAGCAAAGCCATCTCCGAAGGCTTTGCCATCATCGAGCAGATCAGCAGCGACATTCAGCGTGCTGAGACCGCCGCACAGGTAGCGGATACCATCGCAACCCAACTGGACGAACTGAGCCGCGAGCGTGCGGAGCGTAGGGCTATGGCATTCGTGTGCAAGACCACGGCGGATGTCACGGACCTGAACGCTCGCGAGGAAGAACTAGAGCGCGCTAGCCGTCAAGCTATCGAGGACGGCCAGGCGGCAACCATCGCCATTGGCATGCTAGTCGAGAAGCGGGACGGCATCGTGCAAGAGGTCGAACAGCTCAAGCAAGAACGACGCGGCCTCACAGTCGAGTGGCTGAAACAACTGCGCAACGACGCGATCAACCGCTACATACGTGTCCTAAGCGATATCGGCGCGCCACTGGCCGATGCTTTTGCAGCTGACCATGCGATGCAGGCGCTTGGCGCTGGCGAGCACCTGGTGAGCAAAATGATCAAGAAGATCCGTGTCGCGGACTTTGCCATTCCACACAGCCACAAGATCCGGCGCAGCACCTCCAGCATTGAAATATACGACGCGCCGGTGCCCTGGCTGCACGACAAGACGCTGGGCGATGCCGAAACCCAGGCGCTCGCTGACGAACTAAGGAATGTAGGGCTGAATATCTCCAGGCCGTAAACCACACCACACTAGTGCAGCGCCGATCCTTACGATAGCTTTGGTCGGCGTTGCTAATACGAACGACACGCACACAAACCACATTGGTTATAAGCCCTCTTTGGCGGTGTGTCCGTGCAGCGCTGCCGTGACGAAGTCACACGACAGTGATTCACTCCGCGCCATCGCTGTAGAGATCACTCCCGTCAGTCTCCAGTAAGACCCTTTGCAGTAGCAACGGACATGTCACCCGCTAGCCTTCGAAGGCCTTGCCCCTCCCCCCTATGCTGGGTCCCTCCTGGCCCTCCTTGCAGCGTGGGCATTGCGCGCCGCGCTGCGCCTCTAGCTAAAGCTTTTGAAATTTGGGTAACAGAAATATTAGCCACCAATGACGAGTATCAGTGGCGCACTAAACAATAGCTCAATGCTCTAGTCCGTCTGGCTCTCGGACTTGTAATTAGGTCGTAGCGCGGCTCCATTTTTGTTACCCGGCGCAGACCTTTTTACCTGAGTTGGGTAACAGCATAGGTAACAAAATCGACTGCTACCGGGTAACAAAAAGACAGCCAGGGCCGACCAAGCAATGCCGCCCACCACTATCTCAAAGCGGTAACAAAAAAAGCACATGTATCGCCGATACGATAACTTCATTTTTGATAAAAGAGGCCAGTGCACACCGTAGCGATGAACGGCAGAACACGGGCAGACAGCGGTTGCTATTGGTAGTCTGTATTCGGCCCAGGCTGTGTAAAAACGCTTTGCAAAAATTGAAGTGCGCGCTTCTACGCTAAATCTGAAATTATCGGCAAGTGAGCAGGTACAGATTTTGCGAAGGGACGCGATTTTCAGGTCGTTTTTAGATGCCTATCTCGCCGAAAATCGTTTTTACACACTCTGGGCCAAAAGCGGTCGTTTAGATGGTGCTAGAAATCGGAGGCTCTTCAGTGAGTTGATCCAGCATTTCGGTAATCTCACTCTTGCTCTTGCTCCTGCTCAGCGGAGATAGTCGTGATGATTAGAGTGCACCAACGTCCAGTCGAGACGTAAGCACAGCTTGGCGATGCCGACGAAGCATTTGTCAGCTAGCCGTGCATGATCAAAATCCAGTCATGCGGCGCGTCCTACTGCCTCCTGGCACCTGTGGCAAGACTCAGCCGGTGACGAATAGACAGGATACTGGCAAAACGATAGTGTCTACGTCTCGCAGTACCTTAACTGGAGAGCTGGATATGGACGTCTTAGGCATAAAGCTAGAGAATTGCTACGGCATACAACAGCTTGACGCGATACTTACCTTCAGGGGCAGTCCGAAACAAAAAGGCAGCCCGGAAATCCCGTTTGGCTCTGCCTTCTCCATCTACGCACCAAACGGTTTCATGAAGACGTCGCTGGCTCGAACATTTCTGGATTTTCAGGAGGGGCGGGACAGCCAGGATTTGATATTCCCTGCGCGTCAAACCAGCAGATCGATCACTTCCGATCCAGCCACACCGATTACTCCTGAATCCCTCTTTGTCATCAAGCCATATGTTGAACGCTATGCGGGTGGTGGTACCTCAACGCTTCTAGTAAATCCGAAGCTGAGGGGCGAATATGAAGAGGCGGTTCGGAACATTGAATCAACTCAGGAAAATCTCATTAAGGCGTTAAAGGAAATTTCAGGCTGGCCAGGAAAAACATCACCTGCCTCTGAGATTAAAGAGGTGTTCCAGTTCAAGAGTCCGTATGATTTCTTTGCAGAACTAGCGCATGGCTTGGATGGTGATACTCGGTTTTCTGACTTGTCATATACCGAAATATTTAACGATAAGACAATTGCAGCATTCAAAGCTGGTACGTTGCACGAACAACTTAAAGATTACATGTCAAAATATCAAGAGCTTGTGGATAATTCTCCATTGTTGAGCAAGAAATTTAACCACACTGGCGCTGCTGACGTATCTAAAAACCTACAGAGTAATGGTTTCTTTGATGCCAACCATACGCTGAATATTTCGAATGGCGGTGAAAGACTAGAAGTAAGCTCAGCCAAAGATCTGGAGGCGCTTATTGCTGCAGAAAAACAGCGCATACTAGGGAATAAGGAGTTGTCAGAAAAATTTGAAGCCGTTGACAAACAGCTTCAAAAAAACGCAGAGCTTAAAAAATTCCGTGAATACCTGGCTGCGCACCCGGAAATTTTAGCTGAGCTCGGTGATTTCAATGGGTTCAGGAAGAAGCTGTGGAATTCTTATTTCAATGTCGCCCAACTAGCGCTCAGTTCATTTGCTGAGGCCTATGCATTAGCAAAGGATGTAATAGCCGAGACGGCGCGTCAAGCGATGGAGGAAAAGACTAAGTGGACTGCGGTGGTAACCCAGTTCAATGAAAGGTTCTATGTGCCTTTCAAGCTGGTGGTGCAAAATCAGCAAGATGTTATTCTGAAGGGCGAAACACCGAAGATTGTATTTGAGTTCCAGGATGGGCAAGGCACATGTGGAGTTGAGGAAGATAAGCTCCTTCAAGTTCTCAGTCAGGGTGAAAAGCGTGCTCTGTACATACTCAACGTACTGTTTGAAATTCAAGCCCGGCGCGAATCGAATCAGCAAACTTTGCTGATAGTTGACGACATAGCTGACTCATTTGACTATAAAAACAAATACGCAATTATTGAATACTTCAACGAAATCTCGAAAGTGCCATTTTTTAGGCTGATTTTCTTGACGCACAACTTCGATTTTCATCGTACAATTTGTAGTCGCCTGCAAATTGCTAGGAGTCGAAAATTATTTGCTAAGAAAAATCAGGGCACTTTGAGTTTCGTACAAGAAAAATATCAGAAAAACCCATTCACAACATGGAAGAATGGCTTAGAAAAAAACTCAGCCTATTTAGTAGCTAGCATCCCGTTTGTACGAAATCTAGCCGAATACTGTCATGGGGCTGGTAGCCCGATTTTTTTGATGCTGACATCACTATTGCACATTAAATCCGATAGCAGAACATTAACTATAAAAGACTTGGAAGTATCCTTTAAAGCCACATTGCTTGACCAGCCAAATCTATCTCTAAAAAACTCAGCAGGATCTGCATTACAACTTATTTATGATGAGGCGGATGCCTTAGCGGCTAGAGCTGATGACGATGTCGAGTTAGAGTCAAAAGTTATTTTATCAATTGGTATTCGTCTCAAAGCTGAAGAGTTTATGATCGCTAAAATTAACGACCCCGTATTTGTCGATACCATCAGCAGCAACCAAACATTTGAGTTATATAGTAGGTTTGCGTCTGCATTTTCCGGTGCTGGCGACCAAATAATGGTGCTATCTCAGGTCAATCTGATGACGCCGGAAAATATCCATTTGAACTCGTTCATGTACGAGCCGATTTTGGATATGTCAGCGCTTCACCTTTATGATTTATATGGGAAGGTTAAGGCTCTGGTTTGAATTGCTACCAATACTGAGGCTTACTTGATACTGACTCCTGAAGTTATCCGCTCGTTTTCGCTTACTCAAACTAATAATACTCATCTTGATTTGAGATATTTTCGTAACGTTAGTTGCGTTAAGCAAATATATCGAGTTACTAAAGTGGCAATAAGCGCCTGTTATGGCTCCCGACTACGTTCGCGTAGCGGTCCACTGTTCCCGCTGCGCGGAAGCAACCGTCCGGTTCTGGCCGATTGCTGCCCGTCACGAACGGCAGAAATCGGCCAAAAACCGTCCGTCGTGAAAAGCAAAAAAGAGTTGAGTTGCCATTCCTTAAGGCAGCCAACAATGTAATGGGCTAATATGCGAGAGTTCGAATCTCCCTTAAGCGCCTATTTAGAAAATCCCCTGGAATTCGGTTACTTCGAGTTCTCTGGTTCATCTATACCACTCTCTCTACCTCGCATCCTTTTTCGACTATGCAGCCTAGGCTGTCTTAAATATGCCGAGGTCTGGCTATCAAGCAGTGATCGAACTTGCCATTTCGCCGCAAAACAAGAATTTAACTCACTAAAAAATCAGTTCCGTGGCGATAAGCTTGCGTGACTGCTTGGCTACTGCGGAGATGCGGTTGTCAGTCGTCCTCGCCGCCACCGAAACCAACAGCAGCAGCGTAATGCCCACCACCACCACCACCACCACCACCGGCCGCATGGTTCATAGCACCGTAAGAGTTCAACTTGACCCAGCGCGTGCTCAACGATTTTCGGCATCACCGATGCCGGCGACCAAGTATTGATCGCAATGCGGGCATGTCAGGCTTACGCAAAAGAAGTCTTTACGCCGATGTAAAAGGAGAGGCCATGCACGGTGTGTTAACAACCATCCTTAAATGCCGATCCCACGATAGTGTGTCGCGACTGAAGGGCCTTAATAAAAAAATTTCGAGAACGATCTATGACATAGCCTTACGTTATTCCCTCTAAGGTTAAATTTGGCAATACCTAAACTCATCGATGGAAGACAGCTGCACTCTTGTGTGGGGCAGAGCGCAGCTTATCTTGATCTATGGATAATTTACGGCTGAAGAAAACTCATTTGATTTTTCTTCGAGATTTCTTTTGTCGAGATGTTGCCTCAAAGTTACATTCTTCTATGGAAGCACCTTTAAAATCAGCGCGATCAAGTTGAGCACCTCTAAAACTAGCCGCGCCAAACTCGCAATTTGAAAAATCTGACTGCTGAAGAAGGCTACTCTCGAAGGTTGCGTCTTTAAAATTAGAATGTGTGAAATAACCGCCTTGGAATTCGCCCTGAGTGAAATCGGTCTTTACCGCTCGAGCAGAGGACAAAACGATTTTATAACCCCTTGTCTTTCTAAATGTTGAGTACGATATATCGGCAGCCCAGAGGTCGGCGAAATCGAGGCAGATATTATTTAAATTGAGCCAGGAAAGACATTCGGCAACTAATGCAGATTGTGGACCGTTGCGCTGTTCTTGAATGCGTTTTAGCCAAGTGCCAAATGCTGTTTGGTTCGGGTGTTGAATTTCAATGATTTTTTTGTTGTGTTTGGCGCATGCATTCATGCTAGCGAGCAATGCTTCTTCTGCATTTCTCGCTTTAAATATCGCTGTTTCGAAATTTGGAAGTGGAGTCAATTTCTCCATTGGCATAGCGGTTTTTAATAGAACGTTAAACAAGTTTGTAAGGCAGGTCTGTGCTTCTTCGCTTTCATCGCTGTCCATTAATCGGATTTCGGCGCGCAAGAAATTTAATATATTTGGTGAAAATGCTGTTGGCCCGCATATTTCCGCCCAGTGTTTCAAGCAATCTTGATCACTCCAGCCACGACCTCTCCCGCGCGAAATAGACTCTCTACGAGCCCGCTCTTCGATAATATCGCGTATTGCTCGAATAATTCTCCGTGCGGCAAGATATTCACCGAAACTCTTATGAGTGAAGACGAAAGCTGGATCTCCTTTAGGGCGCGAACCATGTTGCCGGAAGAAAAATGCGGCTAATAACGAAGTAATTCCCGCTTTTGCACCATCTTGGAATGCATCCAATTGATCGCTAAATCCGCCCTCTCGGCAGTAAAACTCAATTTCGCTTACGGTCGTGGTGCGCCCGTCGCCATGCCAAGCGGCGAGACCAATTTCTTCGAGAATCAACAGGAAGCTTTGGAACTCAATGCTCCGGATGGATTCGTGCCTCCTGCCTTTTTCGTAACCTCGCTCGTAAATCGCTTCAACTAAGTCACGATAAATCTCGTTGAGATTTACTCCAATATTAAAATTAAGCTTGCCACGGCAATAGCTTAAAGCTAGCAGGTAGTTGAGGAGTGGTTGAGCAGTAATTTCCTCTAGATCTGAACGCTTAAGATCAGCAGGTAACCCCGAAAATGGTTTACCAATCAATGATCCATAATTTTTCCACCATAGCTCGCTAAGGTTCTGTTCTAGGAGGTTTTTAGGGTCCGTGTAGCTTTCTTTGACAGAGTCTGATACGTGGTAGGGCAGTATCGTTAATACCTGTCCCGAAAGCCTGAATTCGGTTTCGTTGTTCTGAACTACTACCTCGCGGCCGCTGAACAGTACCTTTATTAAACATTTCTGCATGTTTAGGCGGTCGACGGTTTGCTGAACGCTTCTAACAAAGTTCTTCGCTGTGAGCGCAGCTGCTTGGCCTTGGCTTGCTAATTCGTCTAGCCCGTCGAGGATGATAAGTAGACGTTCGCTTAAGTTGTTTTTATCGATTGGATTATATTTTAATACGCCTTCATCTTTAACGTAGCGACCAACCTCTTCCGAAAAATCTCTACTCGGATCTATGTAGTGCAGTGGAATAAAAATGGTTTTTATTTCTTTTGATTCAAATGCGTGTGCTGCGTAAATTTTTGAGAACGAAGACTTTCCACTCCCCGGGCCACCGCTGATAGTGCGTATAGTAAGAGCGGAGTTTTCGTCATCAAGCCAGCTATCAAGTTCTTCAATTAAGCTTATGACGTGCTTCTTGGCATCTACCTCCAGACCTGCTCTCTTAGAGTTTGATGTTTTCTCTTCGTAAACAGCATTGAGGGGTATATATATTTGTCTTAAGCCAAACGGCTCGCCAAAAATACTTTCTTCCAGCTTTGCATGTAGTTTTGCTTTATAAAGCATCCATGAGCCTTCATTTTCTGCAGCTTCAGAAAACGGAGAAATAATGATATTCAGCAGCGGCTCATATGCTTGATGGTTTGTTGACCATTCCTTATGGAGTGCATAAGGAATATAGCCTGGCAGACGGTTGGCTATCGTAGTGGCTGTCGATTTTGTATGGCCTAAACGCTCTAGCCACATTATTAATGGATCAATAAAGGCATTAGAAAATGGACTTTTCAGAGGGTTTTTTAAGAAGTCAGAATTAATTTCGAACTCTTGAATGTTTTCTTTTACTAGCCCCTGAAACGCCTCAATTTTTGTGACATCCGTTACAGAAATTTGTGACTCTCTGAGTAGTTCAAAAATGGCGGCTGAGAGGCTTTTCTGCAGTAAAGTATATGCTAATGCTTCGGGCGTATTGTCCTTAAGACCAATTGATGCAGCGACGTCAATTGCATCATCTGCCAGATCATCAAGCTTTCCCAGAAAAAAGTGAGCTACACCTTTTGCGACAGAAACGCCGAATGCTTTTATATCAACCTTAGGGAGATAACTGGAAATGTTATCTTTTTTTGCCGCGGTAATCCCTATGCTCGAATCTTTCATAATAGTCCTTTATAATACTCGTATAATTAAAGCCAAGCGTTTTTGTAGACGCCTCTAACCCATACTTTATCTGGATGATGGCTAATTGTCATTAAGGAGCCATCGTCCAACCAGTAAATCTGTCGACGGGTAGGTTCCGATCAGCCTTTTTGGAATCCTATTGAGTGCGCTAAGTCCTGCTGGATGAATCCAGCGCTCTCCCCGATTCGTTCGAGCACCCCACGGCATTCTCTCCAACAGCTTCGTATCCCTGCTGCTCGATCAAGAGCACCGACTTCATCAACGCGGCTTAAAGTCTGAGCTGATTTTCATACATTTTTTCGAGGACTACTGGGAGGGAGTAATCGCAGGCTGAATCTTATCGGTTTTTTTAGACACATCGAACGGCTGCTTCTGGCCGGAGGCAGCCCTTTCGCTCTGACTGACGCACCCCGTTAGTGTCAACTGAAAACTGCAAGTCAGCGCGAACGCAAATGACTGTTTAAGTCGGATGCATGTCCCTGGGAACATGACGACGCAACGACGTAGTCAAGTCGGATCCACACCTTCTGACATCGGTTCAGCTGCTCGATGAGGAGTCCAACCGGACCATAACAGGCAGGCGGCAGCATTATGTATGCCTGTGTGTATGCCTACCGGAGATCCGCCCTATTAATCCCCATATATCATTGGCCAAAACCGCTCAGTTCAAACGTCCCCGGCCCACCAATTGAAACACCAGCGAAGCCCGCCCAATGCGGGCTTCGCTGTATCTGGAGTACCGAATATTGCTGAAAATCGCTGTGGATGAATGCCGATATTGGCGCGTCTCAGCAGCTTTTCATCAACACCTCCCCCGGCGTCCTGCCGACCGAACACCAATGGGACAGCGTCAGCCCCCTCTGAAAAGTGCTGCTGCTCTATCTGCAAACAAACGAACAGGGTGAAGAAAAGGACGCTGGTCGGTGGGCATGAGGGTCGCCGCGTCCAACTGAGCTACGCCCGCCGACAAGCACTGGAAGACCTGTTTGTAGCCGGCCCACTTTGCCACGCTCAAAGGATATAGCGAACGCTGGCAAGCAATTCGGCCAGCACACAGCATATGAGAGAAAAACACAAAAAAAACCGCGCAAACAACAAAAACGCCTACAATCCAAGGTCGGTTTTCCTACACATTTTTTGCCCCCACTGATACCCAAGAGATAGCCCCGTGAGTGACTCAGACAGCTCATCCGCGCCACTGGTTGACGTAGTGAAGCTTGCCGCATCCCTTCAGCGTTTCGCAGATGATCGCGACTGGCAGCAGTTCCACTCCCCAAAAAATCTCATCTTGGCGCTCACTGGCGAGGTAGGAGAGCTGTGCGAGATTTTCCAATGGATGAGCGATGCCGATTCGCTCTCCGTAGCTAAAGATCCCGAAATCGGCCTAGCCGTAAAAGACGAATTGGCGGACGTACTGATGTACCTAGTTCGCCTGAGCAGCGTACTCGGCGTTGATCTCAACGAAGCGGTGACACGGAAACTCGCCTCGAACGGCCAGAAGTACCCCGTGGATAAAGCCAAAAGCAGCAGCAAAAAGTACGACCGACTCTGAACAACTCGAATCTAAGGACAGCCCGTGATCGTCTACGCTGCGACCAAACAGCAATTTCTTAAAGACAACGATAACGATGACATTGAGGAGGTGATCCTCAGGCATTTCAAGGAAGCCACTGGCAAGACCGTTGGCAGGTCGGAAATCAGGTCGTGGCAAGGATCTCTAACGTATATGGCCAAGGTCCTTAGGGATGAAGGCTTGCCGAGCGACGCGGGCCTGGCCATTGAGCTGCACATTCCGCAGTCGTCGAAGCGCATCGATTTTCTGCTCACCGGTCGCGACGAAAATCAGGCAAAAAAAGCCGTCTTGATCGAATTAAAGCAATGGAGCAAGGCCAGCGCCACTACCAAGGATGCCATCGTCAAAACGGCATTGGGTGGTGGCCTCGTTGAGACCATTCACCCGTCCTATCAAGTATGGTCATACGCCGCGCTGCTGGAGGGCTTCAACGAGGCGGTGTATGACAAAAGCATCGAAATCCGTCCGTGTGCCTACCTTCATAACTACGTCAGCGACGGCATCATCGACTCAGCTCACTACGAGCCCCACATCAGCAAAGCCCCACTGTTCCTGAAAGGGCCGGAGGAGCTCACCAAACTCAGAAGCTTCCTGAAAAAGCATATTGCTCACGGCGACAACAAAGAGGTTCTCTACGAACTGTCCGATGGAAAAATCCGTCCGTCCAAAGCGCTAGCCGAGGCCCTCGAAGGGCTGATGACAGGCAAGCCAGAGTTCATATTGATTGACGATCAAAAAGCAATTTTTGAATCAGCACTTGCGGCAGCAAGCGAAGCCTCGGACCAGGCACCAAAGGTGCTGATCATTGAGGGGGGGCCGGGCACCGGAAAAACTGTTCTGGCTATAAATTTACTGGTGAGGCTCACAGAATTGAGGTTGTTAAGCAAATATGTCTCGAAGAATGCCGCCCCACGCAAGGTCTACGAAAGCAAACTGGTTGGCACCATCAAACGCAGCCATTTCTCGAATTTCTTTTCAGGCTCTGGAGCGTTCATCGACACTGAGCCCAACACATTCGATGCGCTTATCGTGGACGAAGCCCACCGGCTGAATGAGAAAAGCGGGCTTTATGGGAACCTTGGCGAAAACCAGATCAAGGAACTGATTGAATCAGCGAAATGCTCAATTTTCTTCATCGATGAAGATCAGCGTGTGACCCTGAGCGACATAGGCAGCAAGCAGGCAATACGCGCCTTTGCCAAAGCCAAGGGTGCTGTGGTCGAGGAATATGTGCTGTCTTCACAGTTTCGCTGCAGTGGTTCTGACGGTTACATGGCATGGCTGGATGACGTGCTTGGCATTCGATCGACAGCAAATCCGACGCTCAACACCTCGGAGTACGAGTTCAAGGTATTCGACTCACCTCAGGCGCTGCATGACGCCATTGACGAGAAAAACCATGGAAACAAGGCTCGTGTGGTCGCGGGCTATTGCTGGCCTTGGCTCAGCAAGAAAGACTCCAAGGCCACTGACATCATTATCGGCAATGACTACGCACGCCAATGGAATCTGGATCAGGATGGCAGCTTGTGGATCATCGCTGAGAATTCCATTGAACAGGTCGGTTGTATCCACACCTGCCAAGGGCTGGAAGTTGATTATATTGGAGTGATCATCGGACCAGATCTAGTCGTGCGTGATGGGCAGGTGGTAACGTCGCCGCATGAGCGAGATAAGAACGACAAATCGATTCGTGGCTGGAAGAAGTTAATGAAGGAGCAACCTGCTCTGGCGCAGCAAGATACAGACCTGATCATCAAAAACACGTATCGAACATTGATGACTCGTGGGATGAAAGGCTGCTACCTATACTGTACTGATCAGGAGACCGCGCAATACTTTGAGAGCCGACTTGCCAGGCACAGTAACGGCTGATGGGCCCGCCGGTAGGATGTCACTATCCAGGGTTCAGCCTCACAAAAAAACGTAGGTTGAACACAGTAGAAAACTAAGGCTCGATTACCCATCGCCCGCGCAACATTCCTTTCAGCTCATCAACGCTCAGAGTCATATGCCGCTTGCGATGGACCACCGCGTGACAGTTCGCGCACAACGTAACGAGGTCAGTCTCAGGATTCACGGCTTTCTCACCACCAAAGTCCGAAATCGGCACTATATGGTGAACGTGAATGAACCCCTTCGCGTGCTCGCCGTACGCCTGTTCGAAATCAAAGCCACATGCCTTGCAGTCAAGGCCGTGGATAGCAATGGCCTTCACCCTCAGATCTTTCCGGCGCTCGTAGCGGGTTCCAAAGTAACTTAATTTGCTGCCTTCATTGGCCGATTCAAAGGTCAATGGATCGCCTTCAGAATTTGGTGCGACCTGGTCAGCCTGGGAAGACAGGAGCTTCGCATGACTTAGGATTGCATCGCAATCCAGTTGGGAAATGGACCGAACCCCATCACGCCAATAGTTGTTCACTCGAGTAGCGGGGATCGTCTCTAGGTACACTCCGTTAATTTTCGAGGGGATAGCGCCTTCAAACGGAGTGAAGTTTTCGATCAAAGCAAAAAGGTCACCCTTATCACTCCTCCGGTCTGCATAGACCTTGCCGATGCGCGCCATACCAAAATAATGCGGATCGGCGCTGAGGCGGACAGAAGCAAAGGTTTTGTCCTTGATGCGTCCTTTGTAATAGATCACTTCGGTTCCTTCAGCAAGCCAGGCTTGGTACCGCTTGGGGAAGTGATAGACAGCACCGGTTTCGTCTTGCCATTGCGATGTGTCGTTTTCAACGATGACTGCGGGCATTCCATTTCCTCTAGACTGATGGCAAAAGCCTACCAAAAATGAGGAAGTTTCTTACAAGATATTTAAGATTTACATCCTTGCTTAACGTCTGCTCCGCTCTGGTGAACTCATACCACCGATCGAGGTGAGTATCGCCCGGTAGAGCGGTATTCCAATTGGTATTCCAGCAAAAATTTAAGATTATTATTCTTTATATAAATTAATAAGATGAGAAAGCTTTTCAGCTTCCACCGGCCCACCAATTCATCATCTAAAGACATCCACAGACGTCTTTTTTCACCTTAAACCCAACAAAATCAAATCCCTATAGGCCATCAGCATCCCTAGACATCCGCCCCCCCCCCACATTACCGGGCACTCCAAATGGTACCAGTGGTCATTTTTGGAACACCAATTAACGCCATGGAACACCTCATGTGCGCCCAAGCCACCCGCCTCTCTGACCGCCAGCTCAAAGCGGTGAAACCGAAAGACAAAGACTATCTCTGCACCAAGACGCAGCGCGCGGGTGATTTGGCGACCATTAGCCCAAGGCCAGAATCTTCCATTTTTAAACTCATGCACCGGTTTTCGGGGCAGTTGGGTCAAGATTATTCAGAGACTTCAAAAACGGCCTTCTGTTTCAACATGGCCAACAACCTTTCAGCGGCAACTGACAGTTGCCGACCCGCTCGGACCATCAGGTGTGCCTCGGCACTTTCGAATACTTCGCTGCGGGTCCTGAGCGCTACAAGCGTACCTTCTGCGATTTCATTGGCTACTGCGTGCGAGGACAGGAAGGTCACCCCGAGATGGGCTTTTACATAGCTCTTGAGGGTGGCGATTGAGTTGGTGACCAGATTGGATTCGAATTGAATGCGATCGTGGAATTGCGCCAGCTTAACCAGATTGCTTAAGCCAAAGCCGTTGGACATCAAGCCCACCGGATAGGGGCAAACATCACTCAATGCCAGCGGCTGCTGCTTCTCGGTAAGGGGATGGCCGGGCCAGGTGATGACGCACATTGGCTGTTTGCGCAACATCACCGTACGCACGGCGGGATCGATAGGCGGACGGTAGGCCAAGCCGATGTGAGCCTGATCACTTGCCAGCATCCGCACGGTGTCGACGGCATTGGCGAACTCCAGCGTAACCACTAGCTTGGGGTGCTGCTGGCTGAAGTCCTGAAGCACCCAGCGGACTAATTCCTCGCGGAAACCCTCGCCCGCAACAATGTGAATCTCACCTCTCTCCAGCCCCTTGAGTTCGGAAATCTGAGTCAGCAGCAATGCTTCGCTTGATCGCCGCTCACGACAATGGTTGATCACCAGTTTGGCAGCTTCCGTAGGGACGATCCCCCTGCCGTGGCGTTGTAGGAGTTGCACCCCCAACTCGCTTTCCAACTGGTGGATTTGCCGGCTGACAACTGAGGGCTCGATATTCAGACGATCCGCTGCGCCTCGGATCGAGCCGGCTTCTGCGACCTCTGAAAAATAGTGAAGTCGCCGTTCATTAAGGCCGATTTTTTGCAATTAGGGCTCTCCTGTCTGTTGACTTAAAGTCAACACTCGTAAGCGAAGATCGCTATTGTTTGAAGTTTCTGCGCTCCCCATACTTTCTGTCAATTGGGCGATGCCAAGCTCATTTAATCGACACAATAAAAAAAATGCGGAACTTGTGAGGACTTCACTATGGCTCAGGCCGCAATACTGATTACACCGACCTCCCCCGATGACCTCGCCCTACGCAAGATGTATCGCAAAATCAGTTGGCGCCTATTGCCCTTTCTGTTGTTGTGCTATGTCCTCGCCTATTTAGATCGGGTCAATATCAGTTACGCCAAGATTGCGATGCAGCAGGAATTCGGTCTGACCGATGCAGCTTATGGATTGGCGGCAGGGATTTTCTTTATCGGTTATGTAATGTTCGAAGTGCCGAGCAATCTCTGGCTGGCGCGGGTAGGAATACGTAAGACGCTCAGTCGCATCATGTTGTTGTGGGGGGTGGCTTCAACCTCGATGTTGTTTGTCCATGACAGCACTACCTTTTATGTCCTGCGGTTTTTTCTAGGGGTATTTGAGGCTGGATTTGCTCCGGGCATGATCCTCTATCTGACCTTCTGGTTTTCAGGTAAGCGTCGCGCTCAAGTAATGGCGTGCGTCCTGTTGGCAGGGCCAGTCTCGAACGTCATCGGTGGACCATTGTCGACCTGGATTATGGGGACTTTCGCCGACATTCATGGTTTGGCGGGATGGCAGTGGATGTTCATCCTCGAAGGGGCGCCTTGCATTCTTTTGGGTATCGCGGCGTTCTTCTTTTTGAGTGACTCGCCGGAACAGGCCAAATGGCTGAGCAAAGAAGAAAAACGGCTGCTGGCGAATGATCTGGAGCAGGTGCAGGCGTCAAAACAACATACTTTCGCTGCAGCCTTGAAAGACTGGCGAATTTACCTGATGGCCCTCATTTACTTCTGTCTGATCTGCGGTCTGTATACCGTCAGTTTCTGGCTGCCGAGCATACTGCGGGACGCTGGCGTAAAGAATATTTTCGAGATCGGGCTCTATTCAATGATCCCTTACAGCGCCGCCATTTTCGCGATGCTGATCAATGCTCGGAGTTCCGACCGCCTGGGCGAGCGCCGCTGGCACGGCGCAGTACCCGCCTTTCTGGGCGCAATAGGCTTAGTGCTGACCGGTTTCAGTTCCGGCAACCTGACGTTGGCGCTGTGCAGTATTACCCTCGCAACGCTATCCACATACTCGGCCTATGCCGTGTTCTGGGCTGTGCCCTCCAGCTACCTCAAAGGTACTGCCGCCGCTGGAGGCATAGCCCTGATCAACAGCATCGGTGCCTTCGGTGGCTTTGTCAGTCCTTCCATCATCGGTGCTCTGAAGACCTTCACCGGCTCGTTCGCTGCGGGGATGGCCGTAATGGCCGTCCTTTTAGTGATCGGCGGTCTTTGCACGTTGGCACTGCGTTTACCGGCCCAGGCTCAACCGTAGGAGCCGGGGATGCGTCCCAACTGACGGCACTCCTGCACTCCATTATTCACCGCTAGGAACTCACTGTGATGAAGACTGAACCTCACTACTGCAAAGTCGATGATTTACGCCCTCAAGCTGAGGAGCTGACACGTATTCGCCGCCATATTCACCAGCATCCGGAAATGGCCTACGAGGAGTTTCAAACCGCCAAACTCGTTGCAGAGCGCTTACGGGCCTGGGGGTTCAGCGTAACCGAAGGCGTTGGTGAGACCGGTGTGGTAGGCAGCCTGACGGTAGGCGCCGGCAAGAACATTGGCATACGAGCAGACATGGATGCTCTGCCGTTGACCGAGCAGACCGGCTTGCCTTACGCCAGTGTCCATCAGGGAAAAATGCATGCCTGCGGCCACGACGGCCATACCACCATGCTGCTTGGGGCCGCTGAATATCTGGCGCGCACACGAAACTTCCGCGGAACGGTGCACCTCTATTTTCAACCCGCAGAGGAGAAGGGCTTCGATAGCGGTGCGCAACGCATGGTAAATGATGGCTTGTTCGAACGCTTTCCCTGTGATGCCGTGTTCGGAATGCACAACCACCCCGGCGAGGCTCCGGGCACCTTCCTGTTTAGAAGCGGACCGTTCATGTCGGCGAGCGACAAGGTCGCGATTACCATTCATGGTCTCGGAGGCCATGCGGCTCGCCCACACCTTACGGTAGATCCGGTTGTGGTGGCGTCCAGCATCGTCATGTCGCTGCAGACCATTGTCGCGCGCAATATCAACCCTGTTGAACCCGCTGTAGTCACGGTCGGCCTGCTTCAGGCGGGGGTTGCTAACAATGTGATTTCCAGCAGTGCCTACCTTGAGCTGAGCATCCGCTCGTTCAGCAAGCGGGTCCGTAGCCAGTTGAAAGAGCGCATCGAAGCACTGGTCCACGCCCAAGCAAACAGCTATGGAGCAACGGCCACGATCGACTATATGGAAGGTTACCCGGTGATCGACAACGACCGAGCGCAAACCGAATTTGCTCTGCAAGTAGCACGGGAACTGGTGGGTGATGAGCATGTGATTGCCCATGCCGATCAGCTCATGTCCAGCGAGGACTTCGCTTACATGCTTGAGCAGCGGCCAGGTTGTTTTTTACGCCTGGGCAATGGCGTTGGCGAAGATGGTTGTATGGTTCATAACCCGGCCTACGATTTCAATGACAAAAACTTGCCAATCGGTGCTGCCTACTGGGCGCGCCTAGTGGAACGGTATCTAAACTAAAGCAAAAAACCAGCCCCTCGTCTTGGGCGATCCAGACTCGCCCAAGCCCGGTAAATCTATAGCAAGTCGCCGCTGCAGCTTAAATCACGTATTCATGCTGTTCACTCGTTGTAATGCGTTGGAAGCTTGAGCATGCAGCGCAATGCTGCCCACACATCAATGACCAGCGACCACTTGGCTGGACTGCCTGTCACCTTGCGCAAAGCCGTGGACCCGCGCTCTAGATGCAATGACCAGACTGAGGAGTAGCAGTATCAATAACACCCAGGGAAAGGAACCCACTCCCCACTGGCCGAGTAACACGCCACCCAAGAGTCCCCCGCCAGCGACAGCGCTGTTCCAGACGACGACGTTCATGGAGAGAGCAACATCGGCGCCCTTGCCTGCGGCGTCGGCAAGCGCGGTTTGTAGAAGCGTCGCGGCGCCACCAAAGGTCAGGCCCCAGATAAAAACACCTAGATAAATCGCCACGGCAGAGCCTGAAAACAAGCCGAAGAAAACCGAAACGGCTGCGAAGGTTGCGAGACTGGCCAACACTGTCTTGCGCAGATGCCGATCAACCAGCCGCCCCGTTATCCAGATGCCCGCCAAAGCGGCAACACCAAATACCAGCAGAACCAAACCAACCTCATCGGCCAACCCAGCCCTGGAAACAAACGGCGCGACGTAGGTATAAAGAATGTTGTGAGCCAGCATCCAGGTGAAGACGACCCCCAGCACCGAACGTACGCCAGGTGTGAAAAAGACCTGACGCAACGCCATGCGCTGTGAGGAGGATTGGCCAGGGTAGTCCGGCACCTTGATCAGCACCCAGACAATCAACAGCAAGGTCATCCCGGACATCAATCCGAACGCCATGCGCCAGCCCATGAATCCCCCCAGCCAGGTTCCCAACGGCACGCCCAGCGACAATGCGATGGGCGTTCCCACCATCGCGACTGCCAATGCGCGTCCCTGCAATTGTGGAGCAACCATCCGTCGCGCATAGCCCGCAATGAGACTCCAGGCCAGTCCCGCAGAAACGCCGGCAAAAAACCGCGCAATCAAAGTAAGCCAATAGTGGGAAGACAGCGCCGTGAGGGTATTGAATACCAGGAAGCCGACAACTGTTAGCAGCAACACCGTCCTGCGGCGCCAGCTTTGCGTGGCAATAGTCAGCGGAATTGCTGCCAGCAATGACCCCAAGGCATAAACGGTCACCATCTGCCCAGCCAAAGATGCCGAAATACCAAGCCCGCTGCTGATCTCGGGCAACAAACCCGCGGGCAATGTCTCAGTCACAATGCAAATGAAACCTGTCATCGCCAGTGCCAGTAATGCTCCAAGCGGAAGTTTCCCGCTCTGCGGCTCATCCGTAGTCATTCGATCACCCCCACTAATATACTGATCGGTACAAATATAGGGAGAGGCCGCAGGGTAGTCAATAACTTATGTATCGATTAGTATTTAAGTAACTCTGGAGGAGATCCGACATGGCACAGATGGGACGCCCGCGCACGTTTGACCGTGACCTGGCAATCACTCAGGCACTGCATTTATTTTGGGAGCATGGATACGATGCGACATCCCTGAGTCAGCTTAAGGCTAATATTGGTGGAGGCATCACCGCGCCGAGCTTTTACGCGGCGTTTGGCTCCAAGCAAGCCCTGTTCAACGAGGTAATGGAGCGCTACCTCACTACGCACGGTCGGGTCACCGACAGCCTGTTTGATACGACCCTGCCACCCAAGGAGGCGATTGAACTCACCCTTCGCCGGTCAGCGAAAATGCAATGTGAGCCCGATCATCCCAAGGGGTGTCTGGTGTCGTTGGGCCTGATGAGCGCTTGCTCGGACGAAAGCAAGGCCATTTCAGAACCTCTCGCACAGGCCAGGCGCTTAACCCGCGCAGGCATGGTTGCCTGTATCGAACGTGCTATCGCGGAGGGCGTGTTACCTGCGACCATTACCCCAGACACCCTCGCCGCGGTGTTCGACAGTTTCCTTCTGGGCTTGTCTACATTGGCGCGCGATGGTCTTCCACATGCCACGCTGGATGCCGCAGTGACTCAAGTGATGGGGATATGGGATAGCCTGTGTATTGTTCCCGACGGTCAATGAGCCAGACTCTCAAACGTCAGGAACCTTCCACGTGGTGATGGGCAACTTCGCCTGCAACTGAACACTTAGGTTCTGCTGACCAGCTTCAATTCATAACCGCCTGCGCAACAGGTGTGGACGTGTCCAATTCCCGTTACGTGCGGTCCCGTCACCAGCATGTCCTCATTCGCGAGCCGCTCCAGCAATCGAACTCTCGTGTCGAGGGCCTGGGCTGGGTCCATGTCAAAACCGATGCTCCAATGCGGATAGCGCAATTGCAAGAGTGTCGAATGTATGACATCTCCCCAGATCAGCACACGCTGGCCACCGCTCTCAATCTGGATGCCACTGTGACCTGGCGTATGCCCGTGAAGTGGGATCAAGCTGACGCCAGGAATGACGTGTGCATCGGCAGGTAGTGCCTTGATACGTGGCGCATAGGCCGTCAATGCCGAGTTTGCCAATTTGAACAGGCCAGCCTGCGACATCTGAGGATGTTTTTCAGGAGCCGTCGGGTCGGTCCAGAACGCCAACTCCTCGTGCGAAAGAAAGAGCGTCGCGTTGGGATACAACGCACTACCGTCCTCTTTGATAAGACCGCCAACATGGTCCTCATGCATATGAGAAATAATAACGCCTTGAATCTGGTCAAGCGCGTAGCCAGCAGACAGCAACGCCGCCGATGCTTTTCCGAAGCGAGGTCCCAGCTCGCGACCACAACCGGCATCGATCAACCAAAGCTCGTCGTTTTTCTTCAAAAGGAATGCGTTGATCGGCTCAGGAACCGGCCCCGATGCGGGGAGACCTGCACTTTTGAATAATGCAGCCCCCTCTTCCGAGGCCGCGGCTTTAATCATGTCCGTACTGCATAGAAAAATTCCGTCCAGTAACGTGACTAGTGTGAATTCACCGATAGTGTGCTCTTCAATCATTTCTTTATTCTCCAGATTGACCAGGGTAGGTACGCCGCAAGCGTCTTTACGCTCGCGCTCCAACCTTTGAGTGGTGGGTAAATTGCACGAGCAACGCAGCTGCGGAAGCGATCAAGGCCATGGCCATCACCGCGGTCCAGCCGCCGGACTGCCAGCCGATGCTGCCTGCGGCGGAACCGATGGCGCCGAAGGCGAATTGGGACGCCATGAAAATGGTGTTGAAGCGGCCTCGGGCGGTGCCGGCAAGTGCGAGGATTCGCGACTGGTTGTAGATAAGAGACATCTGCAAACCGGTCGTCATCAGAATGGCTCCGACGCTAAGCCCCACCAGATTCACGAACGCGATCATTACGACAAAGCTCGCCACGACAAGGCCGATACCGACGTGACCGGCGTACTGGCCAGCAAGGCGCAACCCCAGTGGGGCAAGCATCACCCCGCCGAGTGCCACCACGCCGAAGAGCCCCGCAGTCCCACTGTTCAACCCAAACCCAGGGCCTTGCAGCAGGAGCGTGAGAATTGTCCAGAACGCACTGAAGCCGAAGAAAACGAGGCTTTGCACCAGTGCGGCCTGGCGAAGTTCAGCGCCATCGCGCACGACCCCAAACAATGAAACAAGCAACTCAATGTATGAAGCGCGTGATTGCGGTTGGCTGGTTGGAAGTTTCGCCGCGAGCCCTGCAAGCATCATCAGAGAAAGCACAGCGCCCAAGAGGAACATCGCGCGCCAGCTGAAATAGGCGCCCACGAAGCCGCTGATCACCCGAGCCAGCAACACCCCAACAAGCAGCGCGCTGGTGATTGATGCGAGAACTCGTTCCCGACTGCTTGGCGGGGATAATTCAGATGCGAGCGGGATGATGTGCTGGGCAATCGTCGCGAACACCCCAATCATGATGGACGCCATTGCAAGGCTATACAGCTCGGGGGCCGCGCTCGCGCAAAGCGTCGCTACCGTGAGCCCTATGCATTGAATGAGGATCAGCCGTCGACGGTCGATCTTGTCGCCTAGTGGCACCAGCAGAACCAAGCCCAACGCGTAACCAATCTGTGTCGCAATCGCGACGAGACTGACCTTGGTACCTATCCCGAAGCCGTCCGCAATCAGCCCGAGCAAAGGCTGGTTGTAATACTGGGTGCCTACTGACAAGCCGGTCGCTGCTGCAAGTAACAGTACAAGCCCCCGGCTCATGCCGGCGCCCTCAGTTTCCTGCTTGAGCTCTATAGATGGGGCGTTCATAACATGATCCTCCAGGCAGCGGGGTGCCATTACCTGAGGTAAAACTCAGGCAAGCAAAAATTCGAGGTATGTGGTTTGTTGCGCTTACAGCCTTAGCGGCGGCTGAGAGGCATGCCGAACAAAACTCGTTTGTCCGCAGGATTTATCGATACATCATCAAGGCCCAGGTCAGTTCCGGTGCGCCACTCGCGCGGCCGCCCGTCGCACCGATCAGGACGCCCTGCCGCAACGCGGCCTGCCAATGGGTCCTGGAAGACTGTGATCGGCCTTCGCTGCGACTTCCGACCAATTCGTAGCGGACAGCGCGACGCCTTGGTAATCCTCAAGAATTGCTACTTTCATCACGTCACGTTCCTATATCCGATTTGGTCCGCAAGCACGTCTAAACCAAGGCTCCATACCAATGCCTGGGTGCGATGCGTGAGATATTGACCGATCGATACATATCTGACAAATTGCTGTTCGTGATGGCATCTATCTCTGCGAGAGATGTAAATGACAACCCTTCGGACCCTCGATCTAAATCTCCTGCATGTGTTTTCCGTGCTCATGGAGGAGAAAAGTGTCAGTAAGGCCGCTGCACGACTATTTATTGGCCAACCGGGTCTTTCGGGCGCGCTGCGACGCCTGCGAGAGACGTTGGACGATGAGTTGTTTGTACGTGTTGGACGAGGTCTGCAGCCAACGCCCAGGGCACTCGCGATTGCACCGGAGATCGCCAAGGCGTTATCTACCATCGAACACGCAGTGCGGGCGCCAGGGGTGTTCGATCCCGCCACATGGGAAGGTGAATTCCGCATTGGCATGTGTGACAACTTCGAGGTAGCACTACTTGGGGCCCTCGCGGCTCGAATCCGCGAACTCGCACCGCGCTCGCGCGTATTGGCAGTCGCTTCGACGAAGCGCGATTCGGTTCAACTTTTAGAGCAGGGCGCTTACGACGTCAGCGTTTCCGTTCACGAAAACCCACCTTCGTGGCACATGTGTGAGTTGCTATTCCAACAACGTCTTGTCTGCCTTTATGACCCCAGGCAGCTAAAACTGACATTGCCGCTGAGCATCAAAAGCTACGCGAAGGCCCAACATGTCATCGTGTCGTCGGAAGGCGACGGCGCGACAAACTTGGACAGCGTGCTCAGCGCTGCCGGGGTCAGGCGCAACATCGTCGCAGGCGTGTCGAGGCACGCGTCAATTGCGCCGTTATTGCTGTCGGTACCGGCGATTGCAACTGTTCCCGAGATCACGGCTTATTGCATGGCGCCGCTTTACGGCCTTGAGGTCACCGCCGCGCCCTTCGAACTGCCTATGGAGCAAATCTCGATGTTGTATAGGCGCACTGATCAAATGGATGGCCGCTCCATTTGGTTCCGGAATATTCTTAAAGAGGTCATATCAGAGACATTAACAATGTCGCACGACGCTGGATGCAGTCGTGCGACTGTCTTGACTTGATCGCCCCCTCTGGACGTGCAAGAACGCGTATCGCGATGTCTGAGCAATTTCTCCCTAAGCTCTTGCTCAAAGGGTTGTGATAGCTGCCAGCCATCCGGCGATGGTTGGAAAGTATCTAGAAAACCCGGGGCGATTCAGACCTCACCAAAACCAATACGGCAAAAACTTGGGTGTCGGCTCATTGGCCAACTCCAGGTGGTAAGTAACAGAGTTAAAGAAAAACATGTCCAATATAAGGAAGGCGACAGCACCAAAAGAGAAAATCACAAATTCACGATGTGGATGCACGCTGAAACGTGTCACCATCCAGGGCCTAACGGCAACAAGGGCAATCAACCCCATGGACGCACCGAGATAGTTCGGCTGAAGTGGAGTCGTCGCATACAGACCATGAATAAACGCGAGCAGTAACACTCCCAGGCCAACCACTGGCAGGTTTAAGCAAAACCTCAGCAGTTTGTCTCGGATACTTGCAAAGAGAGCGCTGCGATCCACGAAGATGTAGGCAGCCAACAAGGAAATAGCGGGTGTAATTGAAAGTATGTAACGCGCCTTCTTGGAGCTTGGAATCGTGAACAGTACGATCACCACAAG
>Ga0208898_1000523_pt1 | contig 29778 bp, 22 predicted proteins | sample VirMetDEL_Mar_4_FD_184513 | JGI IMG/M metagenome (GOLD analysis project Ga0208898, IMG submission 184513) | Aqueous microbial communities from the Delaware River and Bay under freshwater to marine salinity gradient to study organic matter... | ecosystem: Environmental > Aquatic > Marine >...
CGCGCCACCGCCGAAAAAGAACGCTGCTCGGCGACGCTGACGAACAGGCGCATCTGTTCCAGGTTCCACTGCACATTCATGGCACAACCCATCTTTAATTCGGATAGGTAATGACTTTACCCCATCTGACGAGCCTCTAGAATGCCGACCTTATCCAGCGCGCTACACACCGAGGACCGCACCATGACCCCTGCCTACTACTACCTGGCCATCGCCATCTGCTCGGAAGTCATCGCCACCGTTTCCATGAAAGCCATCAAGGGCTGGAGCACACCGATCCCACTGCTGCTGGTGATCGTCGGCTACGGCGTGGCGTTCTGGATGCTGACCCTGGTGGTGCGTACAGTGCCGGTCGGCGTGGCGTATGCCGTGTGGGCTGGGATGGGCATCGTGATGGTCAGCGTCGCGGCGCTGTTCATCTATGGGCAGAAGCTCGATCTGCCGGCAATGCTGGGGATGGGCTTGATTGTGTTGGGCGTGGTGGTGATTCAACTGTTCTCGAAAACGGCGGGGCACTGACCTCACGCGTCAATATTGATCCCGCGCAAAGATCCCTTCGTTGAGTCTGTATACTTGGCACCTTGATTTGAACACTGAGGTTGCCCATGCCATCCGTTATTTCCACCGACGTTCTGATCGTCGGCGCCGGAGTTGCCGGCCTCTGGCTGAATGCGCGCCTGCGCCGCCAGGGGTTTTCCACGGTGGTGGTGGAAAACGCCACCCTGGGAGGCGGGCAAAGCGTGAAGTCCCAAGGCATCATTCATGGCGGAGCGAAATACGCGCTGCACGGTGCGCTCACCGGCGCCTCCGAAGCGATTGCCGATATGCCGCGGCGCTGGCGTGAGGCCCTGGCCGGTCACGGCGAACTGGACCTGACCGGCGTGCGCCTGCTCTCCGAAGCCCATTACCTGTGGTCCCCCGGCACGCTCGCCGGCAACCTCACCAGCTTCTTCGCCAGCAAGGCCGTGCGCGGCCGCGTCGATCAGGTCAAGGGCGACGCCCTGCCGCCAGCCCTGCAGGACCGCCGCTTCAAGGGCAAGGTCTATCGCCTGTCGGAATTGGTGGTCGACGTGCCGAGCCTGATCGGACGCCTGGCGCAGTTGGCCGGCGATGGTTTGCTCGCCGGACAACACATCGAACCGCTGCGGGAAAACGACGCACTGGTCGGCCTGAAAGTCGACGGCCGCGAGATCCGCGCCCAGCGCATCGTCTTGAGCGCCGGCGGCGGCACTGCCGATCTGCTCGCCGCCCTGGGCCTGAGCGAGCCGGCCATGCAAAAGCGTGCGCTGCACATGATCATCGCCAAAGGCCCAGGCCTGAAACCGCTGTACGCCCACTGCCTGGGCGGCGGCACCAAACCGCGCCTCACCGTGACCACGCACCCGGCCGCCGATGGCAACTGGGTGTGGTACATGGGCGGCGACATCGCCGAGGCCGACGGCGTAGCACGCACGCCACAGGAACAGATCGCCACCGCGCAGCACGAGTTGGCGCTTCTGCTGCCGTGGATCGACATGAGCCACACCGAATGGGCCACCCTGCGCGTCGAACGTGCCGAGCCGCTGCAATCGGGCCTGACTCGCCCCGACAACGCCTTCCTCGCCGAACAGGGCCGCCTGCTCGTGGGCTGGCCGACCAAGCTGGCCCTGGCGCCGGACTTCGCCGACCGGGTGCTCCACGCCCTCGAGCGCGATGGCATCCAACCCGGGCCTGCCACCCCGCTGCCCGAGCTGCCCAAACCCGCCATCGGCCAACCGGCCTGGGAGCAATTGTTGCCATGAGCCTGCCCACCCTGCACGACCTGCACCGCCCGCTGGGCAGTACCGGCCTGCTGGTGTCGCCGCTGGGCCTGGGCACCGTCAAGCTCGGTCGCGACCAAGGGGTGAAATACCCCAGCGGCTTCCAGATTCCCGATGACGACGAAGCGCGCCTGCTGCTGCGCCAGGCCCGTCAGTTGGGCATCAACCTGATCGATACCGCGCCGGCCTATGGCCGCAGCGAAGAACGCCTGGGGCCGCTGCTGCGGGGCCAGCGCAACGAGTGGGTGATTGTCAGCAAGGTCGGCGAAGAATTCGACAACGGCGTGTCCCGTCACGATTTCAGCGCGGCCCATACCCGGATGTCGATCGAACGCAGCCTGAAACGACTGGAAACCGACTTTATCGACCTGGTGCTGGTGCATTCCGACGGCAACGACCTGCACATTCTCAACGACTGCGAGGTGTACCAGACCCTCGCGGACTTGAAACGAGAGGGCAAAATCCGCGGTTTCGGCTTCTCCGGCAAAACCGTCGAAGGCGGCGTGAAGGCTCTGGAACAGGGCGATTGCGCAATGGTCACCTACAATCTGAACGAACAGGCCGAGAAAGCCGTCATTGATTATGCGGCCGCCCATGGCAAAGGCATCCTGGTGAAAAAAGCCCTCGCCAGCGGCCACGTCTGCCTGGAACCGGGAATGGACCCCATACGTGCCAGTTTCATGTTGTTGTTTGCGCAAACGGGTGTCGCCAGTGCTATTGTCGGGACCATTAATCCGCTGCACCTGGCTCACAACGTGGCGACCGCTGCCCAGGTCATTCGTCAACTCTGATGCCGCCGACGCGGCCGCCCCGACGTAAGAAGGAGCCGACATGTCGCGAACGCTCATAAGAAAAAACCCCAGCAACTTCAAGACTCTGCCACTGCATGTCGAAGCCACCCCCGAAGGCCTGAGCTACCAGAGCGTCGGCATGCCGCTCAACTTTGCCCAGACCCTGCAACGGCGCAAGCCGGTAGAAGTGACAGACCCGGAGCGTTTCGCCCTCGAGCTGGCCAACCTCGGCGTGTCGGTGCGTTTGACCCTGCATTGGCAAAACAAGGATTACTGGGTGCTGGTGCGCCAACGCCGCCAGGACCGTGGCGACGTGGTACTCAAGCTGATTTCCGGCTATGTCCCCGCCCATGAGCTGAACCTGCCGCTGCACACCGCCATCCAGGAAATCGCCGAAGAGTGCCTGCTGGAGACGCCCGAAGGCTGGCTCAGCGGGCGCTTCAACGACACCTGGCTGCCGGCGCCCTACTCCGCCGCGCTGCACTACCGCGAAGCCTTGCCGTTTCGCTTGAGCCCCTTGTCCGGCGCGGCCCGCCCGGTGCGCTGCGCGACCACGCAACTGATCGAGCGCCCACGGGCCTACGTCCACTTGCCTACGGCCTCGCTGCAATTGATTTATGACTTGCGCCTGGAGGTGCCCAAGGAAGCCAAATCCTTGAGCCTGTTCCATGTGGATGAGCGACTCGAAGGCGATCAACTGGTCGCGCGCCTGGACCGCCAGCGCCCGGACCTGTACCTGATGCCCTTGAAGGACGGGCAGCCGCTCGCCGAACTGTATACCGTCAAGAAAGATCAGCTGTACCCGGCGAGCACGCGGGGTTTGTACCTCGCGGAGAGCTTCGCCCAGCAGGACGGCTGGGTGGTGCGCGACGAGCGGATTCGTTGGAAGGATTGGCTCAGGCAGCAAGGCCTGGCCGTCCCGGAGAAAGAGTCGAAGCTCAAGCGCCTGACCGGCAAGGCGCGGCAGATGTTGCGCAAGATCGTGCCAAAGAAGGCCAGACCGTAGGCGCGAGCAGGCCCGCGCCTACGGCCGCGGGCCTTATTCGTGATTGCGGATTTTTTCCACGATCGCGGTCGTCGAGCTGTTCTCAACCAACCCCAGCACTTTGACCTTGCCGCCGTAGGCGCTGACGATGTCGGCGCCGACCACCTGGTCGACGGAATAGTCGCCGCCCTTGACCAGCACATCGGGCTTGACCTGGGCCAGCAGGTTTTCCGGGGTGGCTTCGGGGAAGCTGATCACCCAGTCCACCGCACCCAGGCCGGCCAGGACCGCCATGCGTCGGTCGACACTGTTAATCGGGCGGCCCGGACCTTTCAGGCGGCTGACCGACGCATCGTCATTGACCGCGACGATCAGGCGATCGCCTTGGGCGCGCGCCTGTTCCAGGTACGTCACATGACCGGCATGCAGGATGTCGAAACAGCCATTGGTGAACACAATGCTTTCGTTGTGGGCGCGCGCGTCGTCAATCGCCAGCAGCAATTGCTCGAGACTCAACACCCCACGCTCGGAGCCTTCGGAACGCTGGATCGCACGGCGCAGTTCGGGCGCGCTGATCGCGGCGGTGCCGAGCTTGCCGACCACGATGCCCGCCGCCAGGTTGGCCAGGGCCACGGCGTGGGGCAATTCCTCGCCGGCCGCGATGGAGGCGGCCAGGGTGGAAATCACGGTGTCACCGGCGCCGGTGACGTCGAACACTTCACGCGCACGCGCCGGCAGGTGCATCGCCGCATAGCCCGGGCGCAGCAAGGTCATGCCGTGCTCGCCACGGGTCACCAGCAAGGCGCCCAGGTCCAGTTCGGCCATCAGCGTCGCGCCCTTGCTCACCAATTCGTGCTCATCGGCGCAACCGCCGACGATGGCTTCGAACTCGCTGAGGTTCGGCGTGATCAGGCTGGCGCCGCGATAAATCGAGAAGTCCTTGCCCTTGGGATCGGCCAGCACCGGAATATTGCGGGCCTTGGCGGCCTGGATCAGCATCTGGTGGTTCTTCAGCGCGCCTTTGCCGTAGTCGGACAACACCAGCACCTTGATGCCTTCGAGCAACTCATCGACCTGCGCGCTGAGGGCCAGGGCATCGGTGGCGAAGGGTTCTTCGAAATCGATGCGCAGCAATTGCTGGTGACGGCTCATGACCCGCAGCTTGACGATGGTCGGCTGATGGGCGATGCGCTGGAACAGCGCGCGCACGCCGGCACCGCGCAGGCTGTTGGCCAGGCTGTCGGCGGCTTCGTCGTCGCCGGTCACACCCACCAGGGAGGCAGGGGCGCCGAGGGCGGCAATATTGAGGGCAACGTTGGCAGCGCCACCTGGACGGTCTTCGATTTGCTCGACCTTGACTACCGGTACCGGCGCCTCAGGGGAAATCCGTGAGGTTCCGCCATGCCAGTAACGGTCGAGCATGACATCGCCGACCACCAAGACAGGGGCTTGATCGAATCGCGGCATGGACAACTTCATGGAGCAACCCACATACAAAATGAACAGGGGCGCGATATTAGCACAGGGTTACAGAAGGCTTGTGGGGGTGTGACAGAAGATGTTGCAGGAACGTTGGTGAGGCGGATTGCCCGCCCCACCAAGGGTATCAGGTGATATCCGCCGACACCGGGGCATCCAGGCCCATGGCATGCAGGCGGGCGTAGTAGCCGTTCTGTGCAAGCAATTGACCGTGGGTGCCGCGCTCGACAATACGCCCGTCGTCCATCACCAGGATCAGGTCGGCCTTCTCGATGGTGGACAGGCGGTGCGCGATCACCAGGGTCGTGCGGCCTTGCATGACCTTGTCCAGCGCCGCCTGAATGTGGCGCTCGGACTCGGTGTCGAGGGCCGAGGTGGCCTCGTCGAGAATCAGCAGCGGCGCATTCTTGAGCAGGGCGCGGGCAATTGCCAGGCGCTGGCGTTGACCGCCGGACAGCAGCACGCCGTTTTCGCCGACCTGGGTGTCGAAGCCTTTAGGCAACTGGTCGATGAAGTCCTTGGCGTTGGCATCCATCGCGGCGGCTTCGACGTCGGCCCGTGGTGCGCCGGCCAGGTCGCCGTAGGCGATGTTGTTGGTCACCGTGTCGCTGAACAGGGTCACGTGCTGGGTCACCTGGGCGATGTGCTTGCGCAGGTTGAGCAGTTTGTAGTCTTCGATCTCTACGCCATCGAGCAGGATTTCACCGCTTGCATGGTGGTAGAAACGCGGGATCAGGCTGGCCAGGGTCGACTTGCCGCTGCCCGAGCGCCCCACCAGGGCGATCATCTGCCCAGGCTCGGCGGTAAAGCTGATGTCCTTGAGTACAGGACGTTCGGTGCCGGGATAGGTGAAGTTGAGGTGACGCACTTCCAGATGGCCGCTGACCTTGTCGCGCTCGATCGTGCCGTTGTCGACTTCAGCCTCTTCGTCCAGCTGTTCGAAAATGCTCTCGGCGCCCGCCACACCCTTCTGGATGGTCGAGCTGACTTCCGACAACTGGCGGATCGGCTTGGGCAGCAGACCGGCCAAAGTGATGTAGGCCACCATGTCGCCGGCCGATGCGTCGCCACGCAGGTAAAGCACCAGGAACATCAGCACGGCCATGGCGGTGTAGATCACCAGTTGCAGCGCCGGGGTGTAGATCGCCCCGGTGCGGGTCATGCGCAGTTGCTTGTTGGTGTTGCTCTGGCTGGCCTTGAGGAAGCGTTTTTCCTCGTAGACCTCGCCGCCGAAGCTGCGCACGACGCGGTAACCCTGGATGGTTTCAGACGCCACATGGGTCACGTCGCCCATGGCCACCTGGATCTTCTTGCTCTGTTTGCGGAATTTCTTGCTGGCCGTGCTGACCATCACCGCAATCAACGGCAGGATGGCGATCATCACCAGCGTCAGGCGCCAGTTCATGAACAACAGCGAAGCGAACAGGAAGATCACGGTCATGCCTTCGCGAATCACCACCTTGATCGCATCGGTCGCCGCCCCCGTGACCATGGTCACGTTGAAGGTGATGCGGGAAATCAGGTGCCCGGAGTTGTGATTGTCGAAATAGCGGTTGGGCAGTGTCAGCAGGTTATTGAACAGTTGCACCCGCAGGTCGTGGACCAGGCCCAGGGAAACCTTGGCCAGCAGGTAGTTACCGAGGAACGAACCCAGGCCCTGCCAGGCGGCGATCAGGATGATCAGCAGCGGCACGGCCTGCAGCAGCTGCAGGTCGCGCAGGAACGGCACGCTGGGGAACAACACGGCTTGCGGGTTCGAAAGGCCATCGACAAAGTACTTGAGGATGTACCCCAGCATCGGCTGGGTCGACGCGAAAATCAGAAATCCGACAATACTCAGCGCGAACAAACCCGCATAGGGCCTGACGTAACTGAGCAGGCGGAAGTATATTTTCAAGCTCGAAGGGCTTGCGCTCGGACTGGAGTCGGTCATATCACGCGGCGTTTTAAAAAAGGAGGCTGACTTTAGCACAGCTTCTCTGTTGTACTTGCACCCCACATGACCCGCGGGCCGGCGAAATCCAACCGGCGACATTATATAGCCACCACTCTAAGATGGTCGGCTTTCTATTTCTGAAATGGCTTTTACCGTATGCAGTGCAAGCGTCTTACCTATGGCTCAAATCGCGTCTTCGACTTCCTGGTCCTATGGATTTTGCCCATTGGCTTGTTGCTTCTGCTGAGTTCGCTGTTCTTCGTCACCAATCGCAACGTGCTGCACAGGTTCTACTACGTCCTGTTCAGCGCGCCGACCTTGTTGCTGTTGTGCCTGCGCCCCAGGGAATTCATGGAATTGCTGCGTGAGCCGCTGGTCATCGCATTCCTGGTCTTCTCCGCCTGGGCCCTGACCAGCCTGTTCTGGAGCCCGGAGTTTCATCCCGACACCGACCTGTTCAAGCGACCGCTGCACACGTTCATGTTGTTTGGCGGCTGCGGGCTGTTGCTGCATTACCGCAACGACCTGTTCAAGCCCGTGTTCTTCAGTGCGGCAGTGATCGCACTGGTGGCGACCCTGTGTGACCTGGTGGCCTTCGCCAAGGGGTTTGAGCCGGGCCTTGAAATACGCATGATCGGCGGCCGCGGCGCCCTCGACAACCCGCTGCTCAGTTCCCACGTGTTCGGTTTTTTCAGCGTCTACTGGTTGTATGTCTGCATGACCAGCCAGCGCTTTCAGGTGCTGTGGTTCAGCGTACCGGCCCTGGCCATCATGACCGCCGCGGTCCTGGCCACCGGTTCCCGCACACCGTTGGTGGCCCTGACCCTGGCCATCCTGTGGATGAGTTTTGTCAGCCGCAACCGCCGCTCGGCCATGATGATCGCGGGCTTGGTCCTGAGCGCCGCGGCGCTCTTGCTGTTCTACCCTGAACTGATCACCAACCGCGGCAGTTCATTCCGCTTCGAATTGTGGAGCATGACGCTGCAGCGCATCGCCGAACACCCGTGGATAGGCCACAGCTACGATTCCGAGCTGTACCTAAGCCTGGCCGACGGCTTGGAACTGCGCGAACCCCACAGTTTTGCCCTGGGCGTGCTGTATTACGTCGGCATCATCGGCTTTATCCCGTGGATCTTCATGCTCGGCTGGGGCCTGTACAAAAGCCTCAAAGAACGGGCGCAACCGCTGTTCATCCTCGCCTCCTCCCTGCTGGCCTACGGCATCGGCGCCGGCCTGACCGAGGGCGGCGGCATCCTGTCGCGGCCCAAGGAACACTGGTTCCTGCTGTGGATTCCTTTGGCGATCATCGCCGGCCTGAGCATCGCCCAGCGCCGCCACAGCCTGCTGCGCATGCCGGTGCAAACCCTCAAGGCCGAGGCCTTCGATCAACTGTGCCACAACGCCCATGTGATTGAAGCCGACGGCCTGGGGCCGAAAGTCCTGCGCCTGGAAGACGGCAGTTTCCTCAAGGTCTTCCGCGCACGCCGCTGGTACACCTCGGGCAGCTTCAACCCTTATTCCGAGCGGTTTGCCAACAACGCCGAACAATTGCGCAGCCTGGGCATTCCCACCCCGCAGATCCTCGGCGTGTACAGCCTGCGCGACGCCAGCAGTGCCGTCACCTACTCGCCACTGCCCGGCCTGACCCTGCGCCAGGCCCTACAAAGCCTGGACAGCAGCCTGCGCGAATCGCTGATCGAGCGCTTCGGTCGATTCATGGCCCAATTGCATGAGCGTGGTGTGTACTTCCGCTCGCTGCACCTGGGCAACGTGCTGCTGATGGATGACGGCGAGTTCGCGCTGATCGATATCGCCGACCTGCGCATCTTCCCGTCGGCCCTGCGCAATGCCTTGCGCCAACGCAACCTGCGCCATATGCAACGTTACCCGCAGGACCGCAACTGGCTGTTCGAAGCGCACTTCGAGCAACTGGCCAAGGGTTACGCCAGCATCGCCAGCCCAAAAGCCACGGCAAAAATCCGCGAGCAGGTCCAGGGCCTGGCTAGCCCGGCCGCCTGATAAAAAAGGCGACTATCACCGCTGATAGTCGCCTTTTTCACTGCCACCGCCGCCTCAGCTTCTGAGGGGCGCCAGGTACAACCGCACCAGCCCGCGCAGGGTCTTGCGCCCCCAGAACTTCAACGGGATCTGCTTGAGGATCTCCCGCGCCAGCGGCCGGTCACGGTCGGCGGTCTTGAGGAACATCGAGTTGAGGAAGTTGTAGCGCACCGCGTCATACGACGGGTGTTCGCTGAACAATCCATAAGTCTTGAGGATGTTCTGAATCATGTAGCGATGGTTCTTGTACGTGTTGGTGGCGTGCTGGCGATAGCGCGCCATGACCATGTTCAACACGTCGATGGTGTAGCCGGCGTGGGTGATCTTCAATTCGATCAGCAAGTCTTCCAGCGGAATCAGCGGATCGAAGCCCCCCACCTGCTCCAGCGCTTCGCGGCGGATCAACAGGGTCGGTGCTGGCGGGAACGGCTTGCGGTCCAGGAACAGGTCATCGAAGTCCAGGCTGCGAAACGGCAGGTCCCGGTGCTGCTTCTTGTCGGGATAGGGCTGGCCATCGCCATCGATCAACTCGATGTTGCCCGCGCAGATGCCGACCTTGGGCTTGCCTTCCATATAGGCGACCTGGGCCGCAATGCGCTCGGGCAACATGATGTCGTCGGAACCGAACGGCGCGATCAGCGTGCCTTTGGCCCGGGCGATCGCGCCGTTGAGCGTATTGGTCAGCCCCTGGTTCTGCTGGACCTGGAAATCAAAGCCATGCTCGGCCTGCAAGCGCCGGATGCGCTCGACACTGTCGTCCTTGGAGCCATCGTCGACCACCAACAGTTCGATGTTCGCGTAGGTCTGCCCCAGCACGCTGAGGATGCTCTGCTCGATGTACGGGCCATGGTTGTAGGACGCGATGATCACCGAGACCAGGGGTTGTGGCTGATTCATGCTCTACCTACTTCACGCAAACCGGTTTCAATCAGGGTCAGGTACTTGTGCTTGAACTCGTCCAGGGTGTGGTTGGCTACCAGGTAACGGAACACCTCCTCGCCCTTGGCACGCAATTGCTCATCGCTCAGTGCCAGGTAGGTATCCAGCGCCGCGGCCAGTTGCTCGACGTTGCCCGGATCGTGAGACAGCCCGCCCGCGCCCTGCACCAGCGGCAGCATCGCCGGGCCGTTGGAGGCGATCACCGGCAAATGCCCGCTCATGCCTTCCAGCAGCGCCAGGCCCAGGCCTTCAAACAGCGACGGCATGGTCCAGATATCGAAACCGCGCACGTACTTCATGCCGTCTTCACGGAACCCCAACAGGTGCGCGCGACCGGTCAGGCCGAGGCGCTCGATGTCGGCACGCAGGTCGGCTTCGGCGCGGCCGGAACCGATGATCCCCACCTGTGCCTGCGGGTATTTGTCCTTGAGCGTGGCAAACGCCTGCAGCAGATGCGTGTGGCCCTTGATCGGCACCAGGCGGCCCAGGGCGCCGATCATCCGCGCGTCCAGCGGCAGGCCCAGGGCCTTGCGCGCTTCATCGCGCGGCAACTGCAAGGCTTCTGCCTGCGGGATGTCGATGGCGTTGGTGACATAGGTGGTGTTTTCACGGGTGAACCCGCAATTGAGCGCCACCAGGTACTCCTGCACCGCCTCCGACACGCCGACGAAGCGCCACGCCGGGCTCACCCAGCGCTGGGTCTGACGCCGGCGGTAGCCACGGGCGTACTCGCCGAAACCATGGGAGATGCCGATGCACAGCGGGATCTTCAACCAGCGGTTGAGGGACAGCATCATGTTCACCGACTTGAAGCGGTTGCAGATGACCACATCGAACTTCTGCTCGCGGCAATACTTGTAGATCTGCCACATGGCGCCAAAGCGGATGCCCTTGAGGGACTTCTCCGGCAGTTCAAAATAGTGGGAGTGCTCGGCCACGCTCAGCGGCTGGCCCGGTAACGGGCGGCCGCTGAGATACCCCGATGTCACCTCGAAGCGTTCAACCGGCAACGATTTGACGATCTGCTCACCCAGGTCGGCGAAGTCATTGGTCTTGACGTTGTAGTCCGGCTGTAACTGCAAAACCTTGAAACGAGGCTTCATAACTCTCCATGCAGCGATCTGGCTGCGGGCGCGCAGCCCGGCAAAAAATGGTGCGGCAAACGGATGCGGTCTGCCGTAAATAAGGTCTCAGTCCTGTTTCAGGACCCACAGCAATTCATGCCGACGCACAGCCTTGCGGAAGAATTCGTTCTCTCCGTATGGCGATGGGCTACGCCCGGCCAGCACCTGTTGCAACCAGCGACGCACACGGCGCTTGAACGGCGCGCGCGGTTGCAGGTCGTGCATCATGCCCAGGGCCATGGCCTTGTCCTGCTGCTGGCTCAAGGCGAGCGTGAAACTGCAGGGGACCAGTTCGTCCGCGGTGTCGAAACGCGGCGGCAGGGCCACGCCGGCGCCCGAGTCGCCCATGGGCCAGCGGTCGTTATCATGCAAGTGATTGGCGTAGCCGAGCAATGTGTCGGGCTGCCACGCCAGGCCCTCCAGGGCTTCCAGTATCGCCGCGTGAGCGCAGATATGGTCGGTGTGCGGGTCGAGCAACGGCGTCGGCAGCACGATCACCTGCGGCCGCGCCTTGAGTAGCAGCGCGCGCAGGTCGGCGATCAGGTTGTGCCAGGTCGGCGCGCCGTCCTCGTCACCGGGCAGCGCAAAGGCATTGAACTGACGAAACAGCCGCGTATCGCTCAATTGCGCCTCGCGGGAGGCTTGAGCCTGGTCCGGCGCGGCCTGCATGGCCGCCAACTGCATGCAGAAGTAGCCCAATTGCACGCACTGTGCTTCGGGAACACCGGCCCAGCGCGGCACGGCAATGCTGTCCCAGGCCCGCAGGCGCCCTTTGAGTTGCGCCGCTTGCGCCTTGGGCAGGCCCATCTGTTGATAATGCTCGGCTTCGATTTCACCGGCGGTCAACGTGACGATCCAACTTTCGGCCGCCTGGCTGTACAGGCTGAAGGCCGCCAACTCGGCGTCGTCGGCATGGGGCGCAATCACCATCACGCGTTGCTGGCGATAATCCGGCTGACGGAAACGCCACAGCGTCGGCTGGCCGTTGATCCGGCAAAAACGCCCGCGTACCTGTAGCTTGCCAGCGGCCAATGCGTCGGCGGCGCCGGTCAGGTTGAGGTAACGGCGCCCGCCGACGCCACGCTCGAACACTTGCCGGTCCGGCGTTTGCAGGCCCAGCAGTTCCACCGCCGGGTCGATGAAACGCCCGAGCCACGAGCTCTGCAGCTCGATGCCGACGATCAGGGTGTCGTCCGCCGCCAGCGGCGCGTCCAGCAACAGCCGCCCCGCGTCCAGGCGCAGGCCTGGCACTTCACTGCCGTGAGGGAATGCGTAGGCATAATCCTCGTTGGGCGAATAGAACAGATGATCGGCAAACCAGGCTTCATGGGCCGCCCACAGCACCACCGCCAGAATCAACGGCAGCCACCAGGCCACGAGCACACCGGCCGCGATCAGCACCAGCAAGCCAATCAGCAGCGCGATGCGCTTGGTGCGCCGATGACGCTTGAGCAGTTGCTGCTTGCGGCTCATAGGCTGAACACCGGCACCGGGTTGCACCAGCGCTCCTTGTATTCACGGTCGGCGCGCCCGAAGGAAAAGCGCAGCGGTTTATCCACGGCCCGCGCCTGTTCCCAGGCGCTTTGCGTATTGAGGAAACTCAACACGCTGCCGGGGCTGAACTCACGGGTCTGAGGGTCGACACCGCCGTTGACGTATTCGATGCTGACCCACTCGGGCGCCTCGACGCGATACACCAGTTGCACGGCAATCGGCGCATCGTTGAGAAACAGTACCGAGCCCACCAGGAACTCCTTGAGCAAGCCCAGCACCTGCGCCAGATGCTCGGCGCCGGTGGCCGGGAAGCCCCAGCGGCGCTGGAACAGGTCGCAGTAGATGGCCGCCAGCTCGCTGCTGGAAAACTCACTCACCGCCCGCACCACGCCGCCGGCTTCTTCGAGCAACCGCAATTCGCGGCGCTGGTTGTAGCGAAACTTCTTCGACAGGTCTTCCGGGGTGCGCGCCATGGCCAACTGCTCGGCCTGGGGCTTGAGGGTGCTGACGCGCCCCTCGTTCAACGCCGACAGGTAGCGCCCACGGTGGCGCACCGGCAACTGCGCGTCGGCGGCGATCGGCAGGATGATTTCGGCATTGCCCAGATCGAACACGCCTTTCTTGCCGCGCCGCTTGAGCACGTCCTTGGACAAGGCCAGGTCGCGCCCCCAGGTGGCAATCGCGCCCTTGAGCTCGCCATCCTGCTCCCAGCCCAGGTAGCGCACCGGAATCTGCGCCAGGTCCGCCAACCGTTCGACGATCAGCGGATGCGTCGCCACGCTGCCGCCAAACCGCTGCCAGGCCTGGGCGTAGACCTCGGCCTCGACAGGTACCCAGCCGCGTTCACGCCAACCCTGGAAGCGATTCAGCATTTAAACCACAGCGTCATAAGGGTCCACGCCGTCCTTGACCACCAGGATGTCTTCCATGATCAGGTACTGCAGGTCGGAACCGAAGAACATGTTCAGCGCATCGGTCGGCGAGCAGATCATCGCTTCGCCACGACGGTTGAGCGAAGTGTTCAGGGACACGCCGTTGCCGGTCAGCACTTCGAGTTCTTTCATCATGTCGTAGTAGCGCGGGTTGTATTCGCGCTTGAGCACCTGGGCGCGGGACGTGCCGTCCTCATGGACCACTTCCGGCACGCGGGTTTTCCACTCTTCCGACACTTCAAAGGTGAAGGTCATGAACGGCGCCGGGTGATCGACCTTGATCATCAGCGGGGCCACGGTGTCGAGCATCGACGGGCAGAAAGGCCTCCAGCGCTCGCGGAACTTGATCTGATGGTTGATGCGGTCCGCCACGCCGGTAGCGCTCGGGCAGCCAATGATCGAACGACCGCCCAAGGCACGCGGGCCAAACTCCATGCGCCCCTGGAACCAGGCCACCGGGTTGCCGTCGACCATGATCTTGGCAATGCGCTTAGGCATGCTGTCGATCTTGCGCCAGTCCGGCTTGCTCGGGTGCTTGGCGCAAGCGGCGATCACGTCTTCGTTGCTGTAGGACGGGCCGAGGTAGACGTGTTCCATCTTCTCCACCGGCACACCACGGGCGTTGGACACGTAAGCGGCGGCGCCCACGGCGGTGCCGGCATCACCGGACGCCGGTTGCACGAACAGCTCTTTCACGTCGTCACGGGCAATGATCTTCTGGTTCAGTTTGACGTTCAGCGCACAGCCGCCGGCGAAGGCCAGCTTGCCGGTTTCCTTGAGGATGTCGCCCAGGTAGTAGTCGATCATCTGCAGGGACAGCTTCTCGAACAGCGCCTGCATGCTGGCCGCGTAGTGGATGTACGGCTCGTCGGCGATGTCGCCTTCGCGCTTGGGCCCCAGCCACTCGATCAGTTTGGGCGAGAAGTAGAAACCCTTGCCCTTCTCTTTATAACGACGCAGGCCGATGACGTTGGCGTAGTCGGTGTTGATCACCAGCTCGCCGTTTTCAAAGGAGGCCAGGCGCGAGAAATCGTACTTGCTGGCATCGCCATAAGGCGCCATGCCCATGACCTTGAACTCGCCGTCGAGCATCTCGAAACCGAGGAACTCGGTGACCGCGCCGTACAGGCCGCCGAGGGAGTCCGGATCGTAGAATTCCTTGATCTTGTGGATCTTGCCGTTTTCGCCGTAGCCGAAGAACGTGGTGGCGTACTCACCCTTGCCGTCGATCCCCAGGATCGCGGTTTTCTCCTTGAAGCCGGAGCAGTGGTAGGCACTGGAGGCGTGGGCCAAGTGGTGTTCAACCGGCTCGATCTTGATTTTCTTCGGATCGAAGCCCAGCTGTTCCAGGCACCAGACGATCTTGTTGCGGTAGCGCTTGTAGCGCCGGTTGCCCATCAGGATCGCATCGAGAGCGCGGTCCGGGGCGTACCAGTAACGCTTGGCATAGTGCCAGCGCGCTTCGCCGAACAGGCTGATCGGGGCGAACGGGATCGCGACCACATCAACGTCGGAAGGCTTGATGCCGGCTTGTTCCAGGCAGAATTTCGCCGACTCGTAGGGCATGCGGTGCTTTGCATGCTTGTCGCGCACGAAGCGTTCTTCTTCGGCGGCCGCGATCAGCTTGCCGTCGATATACAGGGCTGCGGAAGGATCATGGCTAAGGGCGCCGGACAGGCCAAGAATCGTCAATGCCACAGGGGTCTAGCCTCTTTTAGTCTGCATGCAGGCGCGTTACGCCTGAAAAAAGTGTGCCTCTCGCCTGGGCGAGAAACAGCTAAAGGGCGGGATTATAGCTCAAAAGCAGGAGGAAGCTGTTAGCGGCGAGCGTCGAGGAGGTTCAGCGGAAGATCTCGATGCTGCCGTCCTTGTTCTGACGGTAGATCGTGTAGGGCAGGACCAGGGTGTCCAGCACGCCAGAGCCGATGAACTCGATGGCGATGATCGGGAAAGCATTGTTCTCGTGGTCCGACAGGGCTCGGTCATTCAGGCTTTTTTCAGGGGCGGGCTCAGCATTGAGCGTACAAAACCCGTAGATCACCCCACTGTAGATGCGCGGGATATTTTCGCAGTAGCTGCGCGACTCCTTGAGGTTCTGGCTGGCGACAGCGTCCGGGCGAAAGACGGTGTTGATGGTCCCGCAACCGGAGATTGCCAGGAGAGCAGCAAGCAACACAGAGTACATACGGATCATGAACGACACCGTTCAGCATAGAGGGTCGACCACACTAACATCGCCAGCGAAGATAGCCTACACCGACACACCGATACGTCATGTGAGAAAGCTCCGATAAGACAATACAGGATTAGTTGCTTCGCGCCGCGAACACACCGGAGCAAAGAGCGCTGACGGGAAAATCAACACGTCTGGTTAATATTCAAACCACCCTCTCCTTTAAACCGTACCTGCAACTATCAACATGATGAACGGCATAAAACCCATTACCCAAAAAACGCAATAACAACGAGACGATATGAATGCTGCGCATACCCATGCAGCAGCATTCTTTTCGACCTTACACGCCCACGGGCGCCTTAATAGTGCAGCGACCGCGGAGGCTCCGCACCATCAAAGTCAATTTGATGCCCCGCTCCAACGTTGATGCTTCCTAACCCTGGTTCACCATTACCCGGCTGCCCCCTGCCCGTACCTGGCTGATAGAAACCACCGTTACCGTCGGATTGAATCTCATGATCAATCGGCTGATTTTGCGCATCCAAATACTCAGCATCTTCCCCGGCCGCCTGATCCAGCGGATTGTTTTGCCCCTTCTCATTAAAGTTATTATTTTCGTACCTCTGATAATCAGCAGCCACGTTTGAGTTAGCATTGATAGACGACATAAAAACCTCCTATAAATAATTGAACAACCTCATCGGCTGTAGAACAAATTTATAGAACGATAAAAGAATGCTCAACCCGCAACATGCGCCACACATGTATCCGTTTAAAACAAGAACTACAATACGATCAAACAAATACCTTGCCCCAATAAATTGCTCTAGGACAAGTCTGATATAAACCAGCACACTTCGCGCTATCCGCCGAATCCGTTTCAACTTCTAACTTACTTAAAGCCCGCAACCCGTATCAAGACAGCCTCGCAACCGGGCATTGTATAAAATGATACATAATTGCCAGATTCGAGCAGTTCGTGCAGGCCAACTGGCTGCTGGGGGACAGGCCCCTGCAAGCCTGCCCCCACACTTGACCGCGTCCTACCTGAAAAACCCGCTCGACCGTCAGCCGGCGCCGCCGACTTCCTTCGGCAAACGCTGATCAATGACCTGATACAGCGCACTGCCTTGCGGCCAATTACGCATGAAGCGTGCGCGGTCCTTGGCAAACGCCGTGGCGAAGCTGGCGTCGGAGCGGTGCTGGCGCATCGCATCCAGGTCGATCAAGGCCCAGCGGCCTTCGTGCCAGAACAGGTTATGGCCCTTGAAATCGCCATGGCTGATGCGCTCGCGTATCAGCTCGGCGAACAGCTGGTCCAGCGCCAGCAGTTCGTTTTCAGGCGCGTCGCCCTGCTCCACATACGGTGCGAAGCGCTCGATGATGTCCGGCCCCGGCAGGTATTCAGTGACCAGGTAAGCGCGGCTGCGCAGCCAGAAAAAGCGCTTTTCCAGCACGGCCAGCGGCTTGGGTGTGGCAATGCCGAGGAACGCCAGGCGATTGCCTTCGCGCCAGGAATGCCAGGCGCGGCTCGGGCGCCAGAAACGCTTGAGCCAATGGGCGAAGCCCTTGATGTTGTAGCGTTTGATCACCAGCGGCCGGCCGGCCACTTCGACCTTGGCCACGCTGGCCGCACCGCCGGTCTTGTACAAATGCCCCTGGTCGAGCAAGGCATCGGCCTGCTCCAGCACCGGCAGCATCGCGCGCTCCTCCTCGCGACGGATCGCCCGCAAGCCAAACGCGCCGCGCACCACGCTGAACAGTGTGCATTCGCGGCCGACCTTGTCGAGGAAGTCCTTCAGGCGCCAGGCGCTGACCTTGCGCACCTGCTTCTCCAGGGCTTCGAGCGGTAACGCATGCTCGCCGTTGCTCAGCAGGTAATACACCAGCAACTCTTCGGTAAACGGCGCGAGGTTTTTCGGCAACTGGGCGAAAAACACCCCGAGGTTTTCCAGCACCCGGTTGCGCGACAGCGGCTGGCCCGCCTGTTCCACGCAGATCCCGGCACCATCGATCAGGTACAGCTTGCCGCCCTGGCGCAGCAGGTTGTCCAGGTGCAGGTCTTCCTGCCACAGGCCCTTGGCGTGCATGCGGGCGATCGCGTCCAGCGCTTCGGCGAGCACAGCGGTCTGCTCATCGGCCAACGGCGGCAGGCCTTCGACCGCTTGCCAGGCATCGGCCAGGCTTTCGGCGCCATCGATAAACTCAAACAGCAGCCAACCGCCCTCGCCTTCCTGCAAACCGTCGGCCAGCAGCAGCGGCGTGGTCAGGCCTTGCTCGGCCAGCAGGCGCACGCCGTTGAGCTCACGCTGAAAATGCCGCGCCGCCTTGCTGCCCACCAACAACTTGGCCAACACCGCGCGACCGCGCCAGACACCGGCGCCCACATAGCGCTGGCCCGGCAACACGCGCAACAGGCTGAGCAATTGCAATTGACCAGGGCCTGCGGCGTCCGCCAGTTCGATGGTCAGCGGCAGGCTTGGGCTGCGCCCGGCCTGCTTCAGCGCGGATAAACGCATCAACGGTGCTCCTTGTGGCTGCGGCGAGCGGTCAGGCGCTGCTGCCAGGTGGCGACCAGCGGGCTGTCTTCAGGTTGTTCCAGATACGCCGCCAGCAGGTGACGCGTTTGCGCATCCGACCACTGCGGCGCACGGCGCAACAGCGGCTCCAGGTCCTTGACCCGGTCACGCCAGCCAAACAGCAACGGGCGGGTTTTCTCCAGGTCGATCAACTGCGCGGAATAACCGTCGCCGGTGGCCTGCAGGAAAATATGCTTGGGGTAAAAACACCCGTGGACCTGTCCCACGCCGTGCAGACGGCGCGCCAATTGGCCGCAGGCCAACAGGATCGCACGGTGCTGGGGGTCGCTCAGTTGCGGCCACTGTTCGAGCAATGAGTCCAGGTCATTCCAGCCGTCCAGGGCACGGGTCAACAGCATCGCGCGGTGCTCGCCAGCGACTTTGCGCTCACCGTAGAACGCCGCCTGCAAGGCCGGGATACCCAACGCGCGATAACGGCTGATGTTACGAAACTCGCGGGAAAAACTCGGTTCGCCAAACGGTCGGTGCAAGCTGCGCGTGAGGTAGTTGCTCTGGCGCTTGAGGTAGTAACCGTGGCCGTCGAGCTCCAGGCGGAACACGCTGCTCCAGCCGCCACGGCTGGTGTTCGGCTCGTCCACCGCGTCCAGTTGCTTGGCCCACAGGGCATCGAAACTGGCCAGACCGTTGCGCTCCAGCAGAGCGCGGTCTTCGGCCGCCAGGAAATCACTCATTCGCGTCCCTCGAAAAACTTCACCACATGGCGAATTCGCTGTTTGTCCGACGCACTCAGGTGCGCGCGCTGGCGGTATTGCAGGTAGAAGCGCAGGCGCTGGGTGGCCGACAGGTGATACTTGGCCACCTTGTCCAGGCAGGCCAGGTCTTTGGTGATGCGGTATTTGAGCCAGAACCCGCGCCAGAAATCGCCGTTGGGGCAATCGATCAGGTACAGGGTGTGCTGGTCGTCGATCAGCAGGTTGCGCCACTTCAAGTCGTTATGGGTGAAGTGATGATCGTGCATGGTACGCGTGTATTCGGCGAGCTGGCGGCTGACCGCATCGACCCATTTGGGGTCTTTGAGGCGCACGTCGTTGCGCTCGGCCAGCACCGACAAGTCTTCGGTCTTGGGCAACTCACGGGTGATCAGCGCGCCACGGGCGTAGGCCAGGCCATTGCGCTCCAGGCCCCAGGCGACCACGTCGGCGGTGGGAATGCCCCACTTGGCGAAACGCTTGAGGTTCTGCCACTCGGACTTCACCCGCGGCTTGCCCAGGTAGCGGCGCAGGCCCTTGCCGGCACCGACGTAGCGCTTGACGTAATAATTGACCCCGCCGCGCGCCACCCGGATCACTTCCGACAGCGGGTCGCGGGTCAGCCGCTCGCCTTGCAGGGCGAACACCGCTTCAAGGCTTCCAAAATCATCCGCGAGGCCGGCGTATGCGGGTTCCAGGTTCCAACCCGCCATCAGAGCGCATCCCCGTAACGTTGTTTGCGCGCGTAGAGCTTGGCCGCCTTGTGCTCCAGCCACTGCAGCAGTGCGGCCTCTTCGGCGAGAATCCGGCGCAACGGTTGTTGGAAGTAGCCCTTGAGAAAACGCAGCTTGTCGCGCCGGGTCAGGCCGATATCCAGCGCCGAAAAATACAGCGCCGCCAGGTCCTTGTTGCGCCAGCGCAGCGGGATCTTCGAGCGCACCTGCGCACGGTGCAGGTCGATCACCGACAACTTGAAATCATCGGCCACCAGCGGCTTGTCCGTGTGCAGCAGGAAATGGCAGATATAGCAGTCGCGATGGTTGACCCCGGCGCGGTGCATCATGCCGGTCATGCGCGCCACTTCGGCGATCAGCGCATGCTTGATGACTGGCGATGGCGGTTGCTTGAGCCAGTCCATGCTCAGGTCTTCGAGGCTGACGGTGGGCGCCAGCTCTTCGGTGACGATAAACGAATGCTGGTCGGCCGGGTTGCTGCCCTTTTCGCCATAAGCCACGGCGGTCATGGTCGGCACGCCGACTTGCTGCAAGCGCTGGATCGCCCGCCATTCCTGGCCGGCGCCCAATACCGGCAACTTCGCGGTGATCAGGTTTTTGAGGATTTCGGCCCAGCCGATACCACGGTGAATCTTCACGAAATAACCGCGCCCCTCGACCTCTGTACGCAAGGTACGACGGGCATCGAGTTCGCGGTACACCAGGCCGTCCAGCTTCTCGACTTCGGCGAACGCATCGCGTCCGGCCCAAAGGGTCTTGAACGGTTCGGCAAGCATCAACTTCATCGGTTCGGCTCCGCCAGGATCAGGTCCGCAGCGTACTGCGGCATGCTATAGAGGTCGGCCGTCTCGGCGAAGGCCAGACCATTGCGACTCATGGTCGCGCGCGCTTGTGGATCGTCGAGCATATCGACCAGGTATTGATTGAGTTGCGCCTGTTCGAACGGCTCGTCCAACACCCGGCCATTACCGGCCTTGTCGATGTAGAAGGCATAACCGCAGACCTTGCTCACCAGCACCGGCAGGCCGGCGACAACCGCCTCGATCAGCACCATGCCGGCCGCTTCGTTGTAGGCCGGGTGGATCAACAGGTCGGCCCCCAGCAGAAAGCGCGGAATATCGCTGCGCCCCTTGAAGAAATGCACTTGCTCGCCCAGGCCCAGTGCGGCGCTCTGTAATTGGAATACTTTGGGGTCGTCCTGGCCGATTACAAACAGCCGGGTACGTTTCTTCAGCGCCGACGGCAATGCGGCCACAGCCTTGAGGCTGCGGTCGACGCCCTTGGTCTTGAAGCCGGAACCGATCTGCACCAACAGCAAATCGTCCTCGGCCAGGCCGAACTCATCGCGAAACTGTGCGCGGATCTGCGCGGCATTCGGCGGCGCGCGCCGGTCACGGGCGATGCCCGGCGGCAGCAAATGAAAGCGCTGCGCCTGGGTGCCGTAGTAACGCGTGAACAATTCCTGCTGATGGGCCGAGAGCACCATGATCTGGGTCTTGGCGCTCTGTTCGAAAACGGCGCGCTCGTACTCGGCAAAGTGTTTGTAGCGGCCGAACCAGCGGTACATCGGGTTGCGCAGGGTTTGTGCCTTGTCTTCAAACACGCCATCGGCGGCGAAGTACAGGTCCAGCCCGGGCATTTTATTGAACCCGACCACGCGGTCCACCGGGCGCTTGGCCAGGTCGGCCTGAATCCAGGCGTAGAGTTTTTCGTTGCGGCGATGGTTGAACAGCGCCTTGACCGGCGCCACCAGCACTTCGAAACCGGGCGGTACATCGCCTTCCCAGATCAGGGTGTAGACACGGATCTGATGACCGCGCTGCTGGCACTCCAGGGCGATACGCATGAAGTCGCGCTGCAAGCCACCGAACGGGAAATACTTGTACAGAACAAACGCCAGTTGCATCAGTGCATCTCCTCGGCCAGTAACAACGTGCTCAGCCGGCTCGCCACACGCTCAGGGTTCAGCCGCGTGAAGCACAGGGGCGATTCGCGCTTGATGTCGAACCGACGCAGATCGTCGGCCGTGGGTTGATAGGTACACTGTTTCAGCAGGCAGGGCGCACACGGGAAGTCGCTGGCCAGGTGAATCTGGCTCTTGCCGTAGGCGCCGGTCAGGCCGGGGTTGGTGGGGCCGAACAGCGAAATGGTCGGCACGTCCAGGGCTGCGGCCAGGTGCCCGAGGCCGGTGTCCACCGCAACGCAGGCGCGGGCGCCGGCGAGCACGCGGGCGACGCCGGCCAGGTTCAGTTTGGGCAGCACCTCGGCGTTGTCCAGGCCCAGGGCCAGGCGTTCGGCGCGGGCCTTTTCGGCGGCATTGCCCCATGGCAACTTCACGTCCACGCCCAGGCGGCCCATGCGCTCGGCCAGCTCGCGCCAGTAGGCTTCGGGCCAGTGCTTGGTGTCCCAGGTGGTGCCGTGCAGCAACAACACAAACGGCTTTTTCGGCGGCAGGCCGAGCAGCTTGTCGACGCTCAGGCCGTAGTCGCCCAGCGCCTTGGGCAAGTCATAACCGAGGGCCACGGCGAACAGCTGGCGCAGGCGCTCCACCGCGTGCTGCCCACGGGCCACGGCCAGGCGCCGCGAATAAAAGTGCGCGGCGATCGGTTCACGCGCCGAATTTTTGTCGAACCCGGCCACCGGGGCGCGCACGTAGCGGGTCAGCCAGGCGCTTTTGAGCAGGCCCTGGGCGTCGATCACCAGGTCGTATTTGGTTGACTGGATACGCTGCTTGAAGCGCCGCCATTCGCCACTTTTGAAGGTTTGCCAGAGGTTCTTGCGCCAGCGGCGAATCGCCACCGGGATCACCTTGTCCACCGCCGGGTGCCAGGTGGGGATCTCGGCAAAGCCTTCTTCCACCACCCAGTCGAATCGAATGCCCGGGATCGCCCGCGCCGCATCGGTCAGTGCCGGCAACGCATGGATCACGTCGCCCAGGGATGAGGTCTTGATTACCAGTACCCGCAACTCAGTGAACCTCGACCACAGAGCCCTGCAACCGCTGCAAGGCTTCGTTGACCGGTTGCGGCAACAACTGGCGCAGGCAGTTGTAGTGGCCGAAACGGCAGGTGCGGTCAAAACACGGGCTGCATTCCAGGCCCAGGCGCACCACTTCGACCTTGTCGGCCAACGGCGGGGTAAACCCTGGGGAGGTCGAGCCGTACACCGCGACCAGCGGGCGGTTCAGCGCCGCCGCGACGTGCATCAGCCCGGAGTCGTTGGACACCACCGCATCCGCGCAGGACAGCAAGTCGATGGCCTCGGCCAGCGAGGTGTCGCCACTGAGGTTCACCGCTTCTTCGCGCAGGCCGGGGATCAGGCGCTGGCGGATGTCTTCACCCACCGCATGATCGTTCTTCGAGCCGAACAGCCACACCTGCCAGCCTTCGCGGATCTTCGTCTCCGCGACTTTGGCGTAATGCTCCGACGGCCAGCGCTTGGACTCGCCAAACTCGGCACCGGGGCACAGCGCGAGCACCGGACGGTCGAGGGCCAGGTCGAACTTGGCCAGGGCCGCGTCGCGGGTGATCGGGTCGATCTGCAGGCTCGGGCGCGGATACGGCGTCGGCAACTCGGCACCCGGCGCGTAGGCCAGGGCCATGAAGCGTTCGATCATCAGCGGGTAGCGCGCCTTGTCGAGCTTGCGCACGTCGTTGAGCAGACCGTAGCGAAACTCGCCACGCCAGCCGGTGCGCTTGGGAATGCCGGCGAAAAACGGCACCAGCGCCGACTTCATCGAGTTGGGCAGCAAGATCGCCTGGTCGTACTGCCCGGCCAGGGATTTGCCGATGCGACGGCGGGTCGCCAGTTCGAGGGCGCCATGGCCGAGCGGGAAGCTCAAGGCCTGGCGCACTTGCGGCATGCGCTCAAGGATCGGCCGGCTCCACTCAGGGGCGAGCACGTCGATTTGGCAGTCGGGATGACGTTGTTTGAGGCACTGGAACAGTGTCTGCGCCATCACCATGTCACCGACCCAGCTGGGCCCAACGATCAGAATATTCATGTAGTTTCCACAAACGATGCGGGGAGGCTTACGCCTCCCCGCCTCGATGATTACTGTAGATCGCACTTTGTGTGGCAGCGGGCTCGCTCGCGATAGCATCACCGCGGTCCGCTAGACAGACCGCAGCGCCTGCATCACGAGCAAGCCTGCTCCCACATGAAGCCGGTTTCCACATTAGATTGGCGTCGCTCATTTAATCGAGTGTCAGCTTAACCCCAGCGCCTGCCAGATTCGCATCACCTGGCGCCGTTCGTCGGCGAACTGATCCCCGGCCACCGTACCGGCTTCGTTCTGCAAAGCCTGGCGGTGCGCCGCGGAACGGTAGGCCTTATATACCTCGCGCAGTAAATGGGCATCGGCGGCGGGCATCAGCCCGACCTGCTCCAGACCCTCCAGAATGCGGATATTGTCGGTGTAGCGCAGCAACGATGGATGTTGCGCAGACCATGCCAAAGCGGCGTATTGCACCATAAATTCAATATCGACGATACCTCCGGCGTCCTGCTTGAGGTCGAACGCCACCGTCGGTTCGAAGGCATTCGCGCCGGTACCGGCCGCCGTGGCCCGGGTCCCGAGGTTATCGCGCATCTTGGCGCGCATCTCGCTGACCTCCTGGCGCAGCTTCGTCAAGTCGCGTTCACGGCCCAACACCTTGGCCCGCACCTGTTCGAAGGCGCGGCCCACGTCCTGGCTGCCCACCAACACCCGCGCGCGGATCAGCGCCTGATGTTCCCAGGTCCAGGCTTCGTTTTCCTGATAGCGCGCGAAGGCGCCGAGGGAACTCACCAGCAAACCGGATGCGCCCGACGGCCGCAGGCGCATGTCCACTTCATACAATTGCCCCGAGTTGGTCTGCGTGGTCAGCAAGTGAATGATCCGCTGGCCCAGGCGCGTGAAGAACTGCGCGCCGTCGATCGGCTTGGCGCCATCGGTTTCGGCCTGCGGGTCGCCGTCATGGATAAACACCAGGTCCAAGTCCGAACCATGCCCCAATTCGATGCCGCCGACTTTCCCATAACCGACAATGATGAACCCAGGATCGCACACGCTGCCGTCCAACCGTTGCGGCGCGCCGTGGCGGGCGACGGTCTGGCGCCAGGCCAAGGCCAGCACTTGTTCGAGGATGGCTTCGGCGAGCCAGGTCAGGTAGTCGCTGACTTTCATCAGCGGCAGGCTGCCGGCGATTTCCGAGGCAGCCACCCGCAAGCGGTGAGCCAGCTTGAAGTGCCGCAGCGCTTCCATTTGCTGCTCAAGGTCGTCTTCGGGGATACGCGTGAGGCGTTCGCGCAGTTCGGCGGCGAGTTCCGGCGCCAACGGCGGCTTGAACAAGCGGCCTTCGTTGAGCAATTCGTCGAGCAGCAGCGGGAAGCGGGTGATCTGTTCGGCGATCCACGGGCTGGCGGCGCACAAGGTCAACAGGCGCCGCAGGGCGTCGGGGTTTTCCGTGAGCAACACCAGGTAGGCTGACCGCCGGGCGACGGCTTCCACCAGCGGCAAGACGCGCTCCAGCACCAGGTCCGGGTTGGCGTGCTCGACGGCCTGTGCCAGCAGACGCGGGATAAACGCATCCAGACGCTCGCGACCGAGGCGCTGCATAGCGCGCAATTGCGGGCTGCCGCGCAGGCCGGCCAAGGCTTTGAGCGCTTTGGGCGCGTCAGTGAAGCCACCTTCGGCCAGTTGGCGGCAGGCCGCGTCTTCGTCCTGGGACTCTTCCCACAGTGGCAACCATTCCCCACCGACGACCAATTCGCTTTCTTCGCCGTCTTCTTCATCCGGATCAGCGATCACCTGGCGGAAGTGCCAGTCCACCCGCCCACGCCAGTACATCAGGCGCTCATGGAACGCGGCCCAATCGGCGAAGCCAAGCATAAAGGCAATGCGCGCCTGGTCTTCGGGGCTGTCCGGCAGCATCTGGGTCTGGCGGTCGGCAATCGCCTGGATCGCATGCTCGGTGTAACGCAGGAATTCGTAGCCATCGCGCAACTCGGCGATCACCGCCGGCGGCAGGTAGCCCTGGCCTTCCAGGGTGCCCAGCACCTTGAGCAACGGCCGTTGTTGCAGGCTGAGGTCGCGCCCGCCATGGATCAACTGGAACGCCTGGGCGATAAATTCCACTTCGCGGATGCCGCCCGAACCGAGCTTGATGTTGTCGGCCATGCCCTTGCGCCGCACTTCCTGCTGGATCAACTGCTTCATGGTGCGCAGCGCTTCGATGGCGGAGAAGTCCAAATAGCGGCGGTAGACAAACGGTCGCAGCATGTCGAGCAGTTGCGCACCGGCCACCTGATCGCCGGCCACCACGCGCGCCTTGATCATGGCGTAGCGCTCCCAGTCGCGGCCCTGGTCCTGGTAATACTGTTCCAACGCATTGAAGCTGAGCACCAGCGCGCCCGCCGAACCGTAAGGCCGCAGGCGCATGTCGACACGGAAGACAAAACCGTCGACGGTCATCGGGTCGAGGGCCTTGATCAGTTTTTGCCCCAGGCGAATGAAGAACTCCTGGTTATCCAGGGCGCGCTTCACCCCCACCGTCTCGCCGCCTTCGGGGTAGGCGAAGATCAAGTCGATGTCGGATGACAGGTTCAGCTCCACCGCGCCGAGCTTGCCCATGCCGAGGATCACCATCTGCTGCGGCTCACCGCTACGGCGCCCGGTCGGCGTGCCGAACTGCGCGCAATGGCGCTGGTACAGCCACTGGTAGGCCTGGTCGATGCTGGCGTCGGCCATGTCGGAGAGGTCGCGACAGGTTTGCACCAGATCCGCCTGGCGGGTCAGGTCGCGCCAGATGATGCGGACTTGCTGGCGGGTACGCTGGCGGCGCAGCACGCGGCCCAACTCATCTTCTGTTTCAGCCTGTTGCACGACACCGGCAATCTGCCCGCACAGCTCGCCCGGCGCAAAGCCACGGTCCAACTCGCCCCAGGCGACCAGTTCGAGCAACATCAACGGGTCACGAACACTCTGTTCAATCACGAAATCACTGGCCGCGCACACCCGCGCGAAATCGGCCCAGCGTTGCGGCGTCCATTCAGAAAGGCCATGATCGTCGTCCAGCGCGGCCACTGCGTCACGGAATGACTGTTCGGCCCGAATGGCGAACGGCAAGAGAACGGCCGGCAGCTCGGCCAGCGTTGGAAGGCTCATGGTCTATCCTTGAACGGCGCGTAAAGGGCTTGTTGCGGTGAACGCAGGAGGCAGGCGCGATGAATGACTGTCGAACAAAAGTTAGAAATAGCTGAAAATTCATAAATTTTGGCAGGTAACATTAAATTTCTACCTTTTCTTCTTCGCAAAAGATCAACAATAACGATTATGCTCACCTAACGGACCGAGCAATCCGCTCAGTCTTGTGTAGTTTTACTACTCGTATATACATTCGAAAGGCTGAAATGGCCGACGATTTGTAGTAAAACTACAGGACGCCGGAGCAACCTCCGGCCATCCAAGAATTTATGTCGTCTGCCCACAAGGCCAGTCGCAAACTTCAGGCAACCGATTCTGGTAGCCTTTCCGCCCTGGAGCAAGCCATGCAAGACCTCGATCCCGTCGAAACCCAGGAATGGCTGGACGCCCTGGAATCGGTTCTCGACAAAGAAGGCGAAGACCGTGCTCACTATCTGATGACCCGTATGGGCGAACTCGCGACCCGCAGCGGCTCGCAACTGCCCTACGCCATCACCACGCCATATCGCAATACCATCCCTGTTACCCACGAAGCACGCATGCCTGGCGACCTGTTCATGGAACGCCGCATTCGCTCGCTGGTACGTTGGAACGCCATGGCGATGGTAATGCGTACGAACTTGAAAGATTCTGACCTGGGCGGTCACATCTCCAGCTTCGCTTCCAGCGCAACGCTCTATGACATCGGCTTCAACTACTTCTTCCAGGCCCCGACCGACGAACACGGCGGCGACCTGATCTACTTCCAGGGCCACACCTCGCCAGGCGTCTACGCCCGTGCGTTCATGGAAGGTCGCATCAGCGAAGAACAGATGAACAACTTCCGCCAGGAAGTCGACGGTCAGGGCCTGTCGTCCTACCCGCACCCTTGGCTGATGCCTGACTTCTGGCAGTTCCCGACCGTTTCCATGGGGCTGGGCCCGATCCAGGCGATCTACCAGGCGCGCTTCATGAAGTACATGGAAGCCCGTGGTTTCATCCCCGAAGGCAAGCAGAAAGTCTGGTGCTTCCTGGGCGACGGCGAGTGCGACGAGCCGGAATCCCTGGGTGCCATCTCCCTGGCCGGCCGCGAGAAGCTGGACAACCTGATCTTCGTCATCAACTGCAACCTGCAGCGCCTCGACGGCCCGGTTCGCGGCAACGGCAAGATCATCCAGGAACTCGAAGGCGTGTTCCGCGGTGCTCAGTGGAACGTGACCAAAGTCATCTGGGGCCGTTTCTGGGACCCACTGCTGGCCAAGGACGTCGACGGTATCCTGCAACGTCGCATGGACGAAGTCATCGACGGCGAGTACCAGAACTACAAGGCCAAAGACGGCGCGTTCGTGCGTGAACACTTCTTCAACACGCCTGAACTCAAGGCGATGGTTGCCGACCTGTCCGACGACGAGATCTGGAAACTCAACCGTGGCGGCCACGACCCGTACAAGGTCTACGCGGCGTACCACGAAGCGGTCAACCACAAAGAACAACCGACCGTCATCCTGGCCAAGACCATCAAGGGTTATGGCACCGGTGCCGGCGAAGCGAAGAACACTGCGCACAACACCAAGAAAGTCGATGTCGGCAGCCTGAAGCTGTTCCGCGACCGCTTCGACATCCCGGTCAAGGACGAAGAGCTGGAAAACCTGCCGTTCTTCAAGCCAGAGCCGAACAGCGCCGAAGCCCGCTACCTGAGCGAGCGTCGTGCCGCACTGGGCGGTTTCGTGCCACAGCGCCGTGCCAAGAGCGTCAACATCCCAACACCGGCGCTGGATACCCTCAAGGCCATCCTCGACGGCTCGGGCGACCGTGAAATCTCCACCACCATGGCCTTCGTGCGGATCCTCGCGCAGCTGGTCAAGGATAAGGAAGTCGGTTCGCGCATCGTGCCGATCATCCCGGACGAAGCCCGTACCTTCGGTATGGAAGGCATGTTCCGTCAGTTGGGCATCTACTCCTCCGTCGGCCAGCTCTACGAGCCAGTCGATAAAGACCAGGTGATGTTCTACAAGGAAGACAAGAAGGGCCAGATCCTCGAAGAAGGCATCAACGAAGCGGGCGCCATGAGCTCCTTCATCGCGGCCGGTACGTCGTACTCCTGCCACAACCAGCCGATGCTGCCGTTCTACATCTTCTACTCGATGTTCGGCTTCCAGCGTATCGGCGACCTGGCCTGGGCAGCAGGCGACAGCCGCACCCGTGGCTTCCTGATCGGCGGCACCGCCGGCCGCACCACGCTGAACGGCGAAGGCCTGCAACACGAAGACGGTCACAGCCACATCCTGGCGGCCACCATTCCGAACTGCCGCACCTTTGATCCAACCTACGGCTATGAGCTGGCGGTGATCATCCAGGACGGCATGAAGAAGATGACCCAGGAGCAGCAGGACGTTTTCTACTACATCACCGTGATGAACGAGTCGTACCAGCAACCTGCCATGCCGGCCGGTGTCGAGGAAGGCATCATCAAGGGCATGTACCTGCTCGAAGAAGACACCAAGGAAGCAGCGCATCACGTGCAACTGATGGGCTCCGGCACCATCCTGCGCGAAGTGCGTGAAGCGGCGAAGATCCTGCGTGACGAATTCAACGTCGGCGCCGACGTGTGGAGCGTGACCAGCTTCAACGAACTGCGTCGCGACGGCCTGGCCGTAGAACGCAACAACCGCCTGCACCCAGGTCAGAAGCCTGAAGTGAGCTACGTCGAAGAATGCCTGACTGGCCGTAAAGGTCCGGTGATCGCATCCACCGACTACATGAAACTGTTTGCTGAACAAATTCGCCAGTGGGTCCCGTCCAAGGAATTCAAAGTCCTGGGCACCGACGGTTTCGGCCGCAGTGACAGCCGCAAGAAGCTGCGTCACTTCTTCGAAG
>Ga0208898_1000524_pt1 | contig 29747 bp, 27 predicted proteins | sample VirMetDEL_Mar_4_FD_184513 | JGI IMG/M metagenome (GOLD analysis project Ga0208898, IMG submission 184513) | Aqueous microbial communities from the Delaware River and Bay under freshwater to marine salinity gradient to study organic matter... | ecosystem: Environmental > Aquatic > Marine >...
TTCTTGCATCCTACCCCTTTCTTCCTACTGTAAAGTAGGATTCGTCTATTACAGAGTCAAAGGTATCGTCATACCCTCTTCTCTTTTCTTTGAGCAGCTTACGTTCTGCTCTTAGTTTGTTGATTAGATATATCATCTAATCTCCTTTCTATTCAAACGCATTCATCATCTCGTTAAAGAAATCACTATCATTCTCTAACTCCTTGACAATGTCGTCCTTAGTAGTTGCTTTTACTTTAGTAGCTTGGCCTTGCTCAGTTCTTCTGAACGCACCATTGCTACCTTTGAACTCTATGTCACCATTAAGGTAACTTTTCATCCAATTATCTTCTTTGGATTCATGAGTTATCTCAATAGATTCATTAACAGAGTCCGCTTTGTTTTGGGCTCTACTCATTAGAGCTCCTTTCTCCTATCCACATAGATAGGTCAATGCCCACAGTTTCCCATGGACATTATCTATCTACTTATTAAGTAGTTTGCACACATGAACTGGGTCACATGTACATTTAGAGTCTGCCATTATGCACACTCATTACCATCATTGTGAAATGTTTGTTCATTTTCTGTTGAACATTTTTCACAAGGATTTAGCCAATCAATCCCAACACTAAGACTAGACATTGGTCTCTCCTTTCTATTCTCTTATCTCTATAGATAAGTCCAAGCCCACCTGTTAAGATGAGCTTGATTTACCTACTAGAACAAGTTCTTGTAGTGTCTGTCTAATGGGTCAGATACATTGAACTTTGCCATTATCCACTCAGTTGCATATAGCCAAATCCATCCAGCTAAGAGCGTGAACCCTAAGCCGAATATAAATGACAGTGCAATTACCCCATAAATTGGGTCTGATTGTGTCATGTAGTCTCCTTTCTACAACATTCCTGACAAGCAGGAACCATTATGTAATGAAATGGTATTCCACATACTGCACATGGTTTCATTACACAAACTCGCAGTAATTAAGAGTTCTTTCTTCATAGTCATACTCTTCAGTACTTCCATAAACAAAGTTCTCTAGTCTTAATCCCCATGAACACGGAATGTAATCCATGAAGACTTCATTGTTTATAAGCAAGTCAATAAGTTTTCTTATCATTTGCTCTCCTTTCTGTATATATACTTCATCATCATTGCCACCCTTGGGTAGGGGGGTATAAAATCAAAAAAAGTATATCCTTTTATACACTTGGCTCCCCGTAAATTTTTTTCTAGTTTTTGGTGTATAGGTCATACCTACACCCCCTATCCCCTACTCTCCACCTATATCATGGTAGAATTTCCTTATGGCAAGACCTACTAAATTAACACCTCAGTTGATTGAGGACATTTGTAACTGGCTTAAGCTCGGTTACTACCAAGAAGACGCTGCCACTATGGCAGGTATCTCTACTTCTACCTACTATGACTGGATGAAAAAGGGTGAAGAGCATCAGAAAGCCCTAGAGTCAGGTCAATCTGATTCCTTACCAGCAATACAAGAGGATGGTGAAGTTGAGGTTGTTAACATGTATTCGGAGTTTTCGGACGCTATAAAAAGAGCAAGAGCCGAAGCAGAGGGTGCTCATATAAGGAATATAAGGAAGGCTGCTGACAATGGGTCATGGCAGGCTAGTGCCTGGTGGCTCGAGAGGTCGATGCCTAAAAAATGGGGTAAGCGTTCTGCTCTCGATATCGTAGCTGGGGAAGAAGAGGAGATACAGTTCCAGATAGAGTATGGGGATTAAGGGGTAAGAGCTTACTTGCCCACACACATATCAGGTTTTTGACCCTCATTTCACCTATACAAAGCCCTGTAACCCCACAATATAGAACATATGTTCGAAAAAAAAATTTTTTTAACTCCGTACCAGACTAAAGGTGGAAATATATCAAAAGAATAAAGCCTTTAGGGATGGTCATGGTGTATATCTTTATAAATCTATTAAAGGATAGGTAATGTCTTTAGTATATATATAGCAATAAGGGAGAGTTTTATAGCGACGCTAGCTGATATCCTACAGATTCCAGATTGGTACAAAGATGCTAACTGTATTGGTACAGACCAAGATGAGTTCTTTCCAGAGAGAGGTAGTAGTACTGTAATTGCTAAGGCAATTTGTAAAGAATGTAAAGTTATAGAAGAGTGTCTAGAATTTGCAGTAGTAAGAAAAGAACGATTTGGAATATGGGGTGGTAAATCTGAACGAGAACGCAGAGCCATTAGACGAGAACGAAGAAAAAAAGGCGAAAAGTTTTAAAGTTCCTGTTTGGTACTGGGAGATAGTACTAACCAAAGGTGATGACCCAATGCTATTTGGCCCCTTTACTAGACATGAGATGTTCTACTACCTAGAAACACAGGGGTATGAAATACCCTATAAGATTAAAAGGCTAAGACCAGATGGAAGATAAATTCGTAATACTAGATTTTGAGACAACAGGTGCAGATATATTACACACACCCCCTGTAATGAATGGATATTTTAAGTCACAACTATGGTATGACCCTATTGAATTTGCCATGATAGATTTATCTAGTGACCAAGAGTACCATTATTTCATAGAACCACACAAAGATTTTATCAAAGAAGGCATACCTTGGGCTACTGATATCCATGGATTTGAGAAAGATGATTTTGTTAAGCGTAATGATTTACAGAAATGGGAAGATATCTACCCAGAAATACAGAAAGTTCTTACAGGTAAGACTGCTGTTGCACATAATGCTTTTGTTTTTGACCAGCAAGTTATGGAACAAACATGCGAGAAGTATCAAACCTTAGTTCCATTATGTAAATGGAGAGATACTAAAGCAGAGATTAAGCAGATGTATCCAGGTAAAGCACATAGTCAAGTTGATGTAGCAAAGTGGATGTTAGATGAGGAATATAAAGCACACTCTGCTATTGAAGATGTTCGTATGTTGGCAAAGATTTTTAAATACATAAACGAAAAACCTTCTTGGATATTTGTATAAGGTTCTTGACTTAATTTTTATATAGTCTAATATTTCTTTTACACCAACAAATGTTGCGTGGTAAGAGAGATTATCAAAAGGATATCTCAAAAAAGAAAGAGGATAAAATGCGTAATGCAAAAATCACATTGCCTATTCAGGCAATTCGTACACTAACTTCTTTAACTGATAAGAATGTTAAAGAATACTATGGATATATCAAATGTAAGGATTTAGCTGAAGCTGATGAATTACCAGATAATCCAAATCCAAGAAAGCCAATAGCTGATAAAGCATCATATAGTGAAATGGTTACTGCTCTTACTGATGAGCAAGAGACGCCAGACTTATTTATGTTTGCAGCACTTGGTATTCATATCTTTGCTACTGATGCAGTAGTCGAAGAAAACAATATAACACTTACACTATCAAAGAAAGATGGTGTTGTTAATGGTGGACACTTGTATGGTGCTATCATGGAGAATAGTAGTTCTATTCCAGAAGATAGATTAGTTAGGGTGTTTATCATGACAGGTGTTACTGATGAAAGCACAAGACTAAATATCTCTATTGGTCTTAATAAATCATTACAAGTAAGTGATGAATCATTATTAAATCATAAGGGACAATTTGAATGGATTAAGAAAGGTTTAAAAAATACATCTTACGAAGATTCAATAGTCTATTTCCAAGGAGACGAAGGAACAGTACCAGTAAGAGATATTATCTCTACAGTATATTCTTTGATACCCGATGGAACTGAATTAACGAACAGTCCTGTATCTAAACTATGGGCTTATGGAGGCAAGAATAAAATTATTGCCCAGTATGAAAGTTCATTAAAAGATTATGAGAAGTTTGAATCTAGTCTAAGAGCTATTTACTTGTTTAAAGATTACATTCAAGAAACTGCTTACAATATGTGGACAGAAGCTACTGGTGAAACTATAGATGATACACCATTTATATTTTCAAAGTGGGCGAGCAATAAAAACCAAATATTGTTTTTAGATGATAAGTCCGATATTGAGTATGTACTCAAATCTGCTGTACTTGTTCCAGTTATTGCATCATTCAGAACAATGGTTGCAATGGAAGGTAAGTTTGACTTACATAAAGCAAAAACTGTTTGGGATAATATTGGCGTTAGATTAATGCAAAAAGGAATTAATTTAGCAAGACAGTTTGACCAACTTAGACCAGTAGGATATTTTCAACCAATGTGGTTTGATATGTTTGAAATTGTAAGAGATGAGTTAAGACTTCTCAAACAAAATAGACTAACTGCGTAATTTGCGATAATTAAAAAGTAATCCCTATGGAGACATAGCAAGAATACTTTTCAATAAGATTAAGGCCGTCCTGCGAGACGGCCATCTTATTTAAATACCAAACCTCTATGGTATATTTATAGAACCATGATTCAAGATTTTATATACGCAGGTTACAGATTTAAAAAAGAAACTTTTAATAATGAAACTCTTGTAATTATGTTTGAGAAGAACGAAGCAGTTCAGCAGATGATAATTCCAAACGAAATAAATATTTTTGATTACATCGACGCCTACCTAAATAAATTTATTAGACAGTCAAATACCGCAAGGTATATCGAGAATAGGTAATATTAAAGAGTCGGCATCCACACCGACCTCCTCCCATCATCGGCTGTCCATAGGATAGCCGTATTTAAAATTACTACTATACTTACCCCATGCCTAGATATGAACATAAATGCATTAAAGATAATTGTGAATTTCTTTTTGAAGTTACATATGGAATTAAAGAGGAACCTACAATAAATTGTCCTAAATGTTCTAGTCCTACACAAAGACAAATTTCTAGAAACGTTATGTTTGAAACTCCTGTTGATGTAGAATGGGAAAAAGACCCAAGTGATTTATCAGTCACTTCTTATAAAAAATATAGTGAGGCAAAAAAAAGAAAGTTTAGGTGGTAACATGTCAGGCTTTGATTGGAAAGATGATGAAACATATTCTGAATATAAATCAAGAAAGCTTAGAGAAAAAGGTCCAGGATTTAACGTAGCTATGGGACAAAAAAAATACAAATCTGAAGAAGGTGAAAAATCCGCAGCTGCTAAGAGAGCTAAGACTAATCGTAACAAAGGTAGGAGAAAACAGAACCTTGCTCGTAAAAAATTAAAGATACCCAATACAAAGTTTAGGTCAATGATGGGACATGAGGAAAGCTGGTTAGGACAGGTAAGAGTTGAAGTAAAAGCTGGAAAGCAAGTTCAAACCTTATGGACTAAATTTAAAAATGCTAAAGCACAATCAGATGCCAACAACACATCAATAGGAAACAACAAACCATTTATTTTTGTTGCAATGCCCGATGGAACATCTGATGGTTTAGTTGTTATGGAATTAGATAGATTGGAAGAAACTGTATTTGCCTTACTTGAAACTTGGGAAGAGTACGATGAACAGTAATGGTTAAATATAAAGGAGTTCTACCTCCGCTCCATGAAGCACAAAAAACTGTAGCTGAATCAGAAGCAAGATGGAAAGTTCTTTGTGCTGGAAGAAGATTTGGTAAGACACGCCTTGGTGTGCAGATGTGTATGGAAAATGCTTTAGAAGGTAAAAGAGCTTGGTGGGTTGCACCAACTTTTGCAATTGCCCGCGTTGGTTGGAGAGCTATTGAAGCAGCAGCCATGTCATTCCCTGCAAAGATAAGACCTAAAGTTTCTATTGCCAACATGGAAGTTCATTTTGAAAATGGTGGTTTTATTGCTGCTAAATCTGCTGATAATCCACAAAGATTAAGAGGTGAAGGTCTTGACTTTCTAGTTATGGATGAGGCAGCTTTCGTAAAACCAGAAGTATGGAGAGAAGTTCTACGACCAACACTTACAGAAAGAAAAGGTAAAGGTTTATTTATTAGTACTCCAATGGGTATGAACAATTGGTTTTATGATTTATGGCAGAATGCACAAGATGATGAGAATTGGGAAACATTTAGATTTTCTACATTAGACAACCCAGCTATTGACCCTGACGAATTAGAAATTGCCAAGAAGGAAGTTGGTTCTATTATATATACGCAAGAGTATTTAGCAGAGTTTGTTGAAGATGGTCAGTCCCTATTTAAACCTCATTGGTTAAATTATTTTCAAAAAAGTGAAGATGGTTTATGGGTAGGTGGTGGTGGTTCATGGGACCCCTTAGAACTACAACACTTTGGTGCAGTTGATATTGCTGTAACTACTGCTACTTCTTCAGACCATACAGCAATAGTAGATTTTGCTAAACATAACGATGGTACATTGTTTGTTAATGATGTAAAACAAATTAAAGTAGAAGGACCTGATTTATTTCCAGAAATAAGAAATATGTACGATAGATATAACTGGTCACATGTTTGTATTGAGAATGTCGGCTTATCTAAAACAGTTTCTCAAATGCTTCAAAGAGAGGGATATAGGGTACAAGAAATGAAAGCAGATAAGGATAAAATAACCAAAGCTTTACCTTTATCGGCTAGGATGGAGTCTGGAGATGTACTTTTAAAAGCGGAAGCACCATGGCTACCGAACCTAGAGCGTGAGCTCCTTGCATTTCCGCTAGGTTCGCATGATGACATGGTAGACGCTATGGCACTTGGAGCTCAAGAGATGCAAAAAAAACGCGTCTGGGAAGCGTATTAATAAATGGCAGAAAGAAATAGATTTCAAAAAGCCTTCGATGCCTTAACAGGTAGGGACATCGGAAGCAAAACTGCAGCGAATTATAACCAAACTTATGGTACTGATTTGTCTGTATACGGATACAATACTACAGCAGGATTCTGGGAATCAGATAAGCTAAGAGAAATAGGCGATGGCTCTGCTAACTCCGCAGTTATTGCTTGTTTGAATGTTTTATCTACAGCATTTTCAGAACCAACATTGCAAGTTGTTAAGACAGATAGTTTTGGTAATAGAGAGGTACAGACAAATCATCCTATAACTAATTTATACAAGAGGCCTAATCCGTTTATGTCTGCTGGTCTTTTATCTCACTATATAGTTTTAGCAATAAATACAATCGGAGATGCTTTTCTCTATAAAAACAGAAACTCAAGTGGTAAAGTAGTACAACTTGTTCCTATTATGCCTAACTTAGTTGAGGTAAGAGGAAACGAAAACGAACTAATTACGCACTATGAATATTATCAGAATGGTAAAGGTGGAGAAAATTTAAAGATTCCAGTAGATGACATAGTACATATCCGACAAGGAATAGACCCTAACGACCATCGAAGAGGACATGCTCCCCTTAAAGGTGTGTTGAGAGAAATACTAGGTGATGAATCAGCAGGACAATGGTCAGCTGCCTTATTGCACAATATGGCTGTACCAGGTGTTGTTCTTTCTCCACGTAACGATTCTCTTGGAGGTCCAACAAGAGAAGAAGCCGAAGCTATATCAGAATCTTATAAGCAAAAATTTGGTGGTGCTAATAGAGGTGCTCCAATGGTTTTGTCTGGTTCTATGAATGTAGATATTGTTTCTTTCTCACCTGACCAAATGAAACTACAAGAATTAAGAAGATTACCAGAAGAAAGAATATCTGCTGTGTTGGGTGTTCCTGCAATTCTTGCTGGTCTTGGTGCTGGTTTAGATTCAGCAACTTATAACAATACAAGAGAATTAAGAGAGTTCTTTACAGAACAAAAACTCATACCTTTATGGAAAATGGTTTCTTCAGAATTAACTCATCAACTATTAGAACCAGATTATGGAATAACTGATGGTGGTGTTTGCGAATTTGATTACACAAAAGTAAGAGCATTATCAGAAGATATGGATGAACTTTACAAGAGAGTAAACACTGGTGTTCAAGGTGGATGGATAACTATTGGTGAAGCTAGAAAAGTTGTAGGACTTGAAGCAGACGACAGACATGATATTTATTTAAGACCTCTTAATACAGTACAGATTACTGAAGATGGACAACCATTATTAGAAAGAGATAGATTTTCTCCAGATGAAGGAAAAGCTTTACTAGGTTCTGTTGCATTGCCACCAGAGTCTACAAGACAAGACGTTGTTGAATCACCACAAAGAATATCAGAAGATAAATATATTGCTGAAATGCCTAACGGTGCATTTTGTGTAGTGAGTCATTATGACAATGAAGTAATTAAATGTTTTAAAACAAGAGCTGAAGCTGAAAAGTTTTTAGCAAGTATGAAAAAAGCTTTAGCAGAAATGGAAGAAATAAAAGTTTCTACAGAAGAAGCTGAGTCTTTAGAAGAAATAGATTCTGATTCTTGGCGTAGTGAAAAGAAAGAAAAACCAAAAAAAGATAGAACAAACTTTCCTAGCCCTGGAGATGATAGAGCAGTAAGAATATCTAATTCTAAATACAAAGAGTTTCCATTTGCTTATGCAAAAGATTTAAAAGAGAACTGGCCTGAGATTTGGAGATTAGCTGGTAACGGTGGTAATCCTCCAACATCTTTTACAGGTAATGATGCTTACAGAAACTGGGCTAAATATAAAGCTGGCGATAGAAGTGAAGCAGTTCTTAGCTGGGTTCGTAGAAGAGAACGATACATGGGAAGACATCAAGGTAATACAAGACTTAATGGAACAATAGCAAACATTAAATGGGGTGGTGTTTCTAATATTGGCGTTCCTGCTATGAAAAAAATAATCACCGAAAGAAAAGAATTAGTTCGTAGAAGAAGAAAGAAAAGTTTAGAAGTTGCAAATGAAATACTTGATGAAGCATTTGCATCAAAGGTTTCTGCTAATGTCAGAAAGATACTTACTAACAAGGTTAAAGAACATAACGATGGAAGTCCTAAGCATAAAACAAATCTTAGAACTTTAGTTTCTGTGTTCAATAGAGGTGTAGGTGCTTATCGTACTAACCCTGGCTCAGTAAGAGGTAATGTAACATCTGCTGACCAATGGGGAATAGCACGTGTAAACGGGTTCCTTCATGCATTGAGAACTGGTAAGTTTAAGAGAAAACCATACGATACCGACTTGCTGCCTTCTTCACACCCTCTCTCATCTAAAAAAAGTGGGGAGAAAGCATCAAGCGTTAGAGTTGGTCAATCTGTCAGTTGGTCAATAAATAAGGACCCCGACCCACCTTCAACAGTACATGGTGTAGTAGTATCAGTCGATGGTAAAGAAGCTACAATGCAGGTTTGGGCAATATTAGAAAGTGGTAAACACAAAAAAACAGATAGAAGTGTAACCATGCCAATATCAAAGCTAACTGTAATTAAAGATATAACAAAAGAAAAGACACTAAATTCAGACACCTCTGTTTAAAATAACTTTATATAACTGTAATTACAGAGGAGCATTTGCATGCAAGAAAGAGAAGTAAAGAATATAGACTTTAAATTCGATGAAGACTCCGAAGGTAAAGTCTCTGCTGTCTTTTCTGTTTTCAATAATCTAGATTCCGATGGGGACATTGTTCTCCCAGGTTCAATAAAATCAGGTTTTAATTCTGGTGATGTACCTATGGTATGGGCTCACAAATGGGACATGCCTATTGGAAAAGGTTATATCAGAGAAGATGGTGAAAAGGCTACATTTGTTGGAGAGTTTTTCATGGACACAGATTCTGGACAAGAAGCCTACAAGTTAGTAAAAAACATGGGTGACCTACAACAATGGTCATTCGGATACAGAGTCAATGATTCTGAGTTTGGTAAACATAAAGATATGAAATCAAATGAAGAAGTTGATGCAAGATTTTTAAAAGATTTAACTGTATTTGAAGTATCTCCAGTACTAGTTGGTGCTAATCAAGATACTTACACATTGTCAATTAAATCTAACAATGAGCTTTTGAAAGATATTGTTAATGAAAATAATGACGAAGAAAAGGCTGCTATGGATAAAGATATGTTTGATAATCCTGGTGAAGCTATGAGTAGGTCAAAAGAATTATCATGTGCAGTCGGCGTACATAAACACAAAGTTGATGGAAAAGATTTATTTATGCCATGTAAGACACATGAAGAATATGAAGAGGCAATAGGTAACGGTAAAGATGCTGACAACATTGACGCTAAAACTCACACAGAGCAACACGCTGCTATGGAAGCTCTAGGAAATATTACTGAAGAAATGAAAGAAATTCTTGCTGCTATTCCTAAAGACGAAAATGCAGACTTACCACAATGGTGGGTTGACATGTTAAGAGAGATAGCTGAAAAAATGAAAGTGGCTAAGGATAATCTTGTAGAACCTAAGCCAGAAAAAGTATTAGAACAAGTGTATGAAGACCCTGCAAAAGCATTAGCTGAAGCAGATGCCGAAGGAAAGACAATAACAATTGTTGAATCTGAAGGTAAGTCTTATTACAAAGTAAGTGAAAGTGTTGAAGAAGAAACGCAAGATAATGTTTCTTTTTCACAACAAGTCAAAGATGTGCTTGCTGCATTTAACGACTTGATGGCACGAGCTACCGCCATTGCGATGTTGCGTGCTAAGGATGGAAGGAAACTAGGTATGAAAGCTACTGACGCTCTTAGAGCGGTACAGGAAGATTTACAAGATGCCTGGTCTGAAGTCGATGAATTCATAACTGAATTCGGTGCTATCGATTCTGCTGCTGTAGAAGAACTAGAAACCGAAGTAGAGGAATCTGCTGAGGAAGAAGCTTCTGCTGGAGAAGAAGTCGAGACTGAAGTGACAGAAGAACCTGTCGATAAAGTCGAAGTAATCGAACCTGAAGTAATTGAAGAGGAAGAAACTGAGGAAGAGGTTGAACAGGAGTTAGTTCCTGCTACAGCTGAAACCGAAGAAGAAGTCTCTTCTGATACTGAAGAAGAGATTGTTGATGAAGAATCAGATGCACTATGGGCTGAAGGTCAAGCATTAATTGCAGAATCTTTGGAAGCCGATTTAATCGAAGAATAATCAAAATATATAACAGGAGATTAAGTTAAAAAATGAGTAGACCAAAAGAACTCAAAGAACAAATTGCTAAATCTCGTGAAGAGCTTAAAGCTGCTTTTGATTCACAACAAGACGGCAAGTACTCTGCTGAGGCCAAAGAGAAAATCAAAGGTCTCAACACTGAACTAGCTGGACTTGTTGATGATTTAAAAATCGAAGAAGCAAAAGCTCAAAACGAAAAAGCAATGGAAATCAATGATACACCTGTTAACGCTATTCCAAATGCAGACGTTCAAAAAGCTGGAGTAAAATCCATCGGTGAAATGTTTGTTGGAACTGATGCTTATAAAGCATACAATGACAATGGCGTAAAAGGTGTAGATTCCAATGTTGAATTCAAAACAACTTTGAATACAACAGGATATGCTCCTGAGAGCCTTAGAGCTCCAGGAATCTTGGAGACAGCTCTTCGTAATCCAGATAGCGTTATTGGATTGTTTGACCAAATTCAAACTAACCAAAATGCATATGTGTATTTAGAAGAAACAACATTCACCAACAACGCTGGTGCAGTTGCTGAATCCACTGACATTAGTTCTTCTAATGAAGGTGCTTTAGCATTTACAGAAAGAACAGAATCCATCAGAAAGATGGCTACTTTCTTGCCTGTAACTGACGAGTTGTTAGCTGATGTTGCTGGAATTCAAGGATATGTCAATTCAAGATTATCAACAATGATGAAATTGAATCTTGACAACCAATTAATCAATGGTAGCGGTTCAGCTCCTAACTTGACAGGTGTGTTACAAAAATCAGGAATTAACACATTTGACTATACAGGTGACCCATATGGTGGGGAACTTGGAAAGTTAGGTCAAATTTACCAAGCTATTACCGAAATTAGAAAAGATGCATTTGTTGAACCAGATGCAATCGTAATGCATCCATCAGACTGGTATGACCTAGTTACATCAGTTTCTGAAGTAACAACAAGCGGTTCTAAGAACCCATTATTTGTTGTTGCTGGTGGATTCGGTGATGCACCTTCTCCAAAACTATGGGGACTTAATGTTGTTCCTTCAACAGTTATTGCTGCTGGAACAGTATTAGTAGGTAAATTCGGCGGTGGAGACGCAGCTCAAGTAATTATGAGAGAAGGCGTTGACCTTGCTGTTTCTGATAGCCATTCAGATTTCTTTGCGAAGAATCAATTGGCAATTAGATTGACAATGCGTTTAGGTTTTGCAATTTACAGACCAACCGCATTCTGCTCAATTACAAATATGTAATTAGTATTTGTTTTTTGGGGGTGGTTCGTACTGCCCCCAAAAACATTAAGGAGTAAAAGATGGAACAAAACCCAAGAACAAGATTAAATCCTTTTGGCATGATACAAAGAGATAAAGAGTTCTTTGATAAGTCTCAAGAGATTATTAACAGTTTCAGGAAAGTGGAGCCTGAATTAACACAGGAGAAAAATGCCTTACCACAAGAAGCCGAAGAAGAGTAAAAAACCAAAGAAGCCAAGAAAGTAAGGTAGGATAGATTATTATGTACACAGTATTAGAAGAGAACGTTTATAGACTACCTGACGGAAAAATCTGGAAAGGTGCCCCTGCTGATTTACCATTTGCTCAAGCAGATTTAATTGCTAAAGCTGGTAAAGAATACCCAACTGAGTGGTTAAAAGAGCAAGGTGCTTTAGAAGAAAAGAAAGCCCCTGCTAAGAAAGCTGCTCCAGCAAAAGCAAAAGCACAAAAGCCAGTAGAAAATAAATCTGTCAAAGTAGAAGAATCTAAATCAGAAGACAAGTAACACAGGAGGTCTAACTCATGGCTTTCTGTACAGCTGCAAATGTAGAACAGTATGTTCAATTTGCATTATCTTCAGATTTAGAATCACATCTTACAGATAACATCATTCCACTTGTAGAAGCTGCTATAAAAGAGTATGTAGGATATGATGTTGAACAAGCATCACATACTGAAACTTTTACAGGTGACCAAACAAAAGATATATTTTTAACACACCTTCCTATTAATTCAATTACTTCAATAGTAGAAGACGACACAACACTAGAAGAAGGTAACTCTAGAGATTTTGTTAAATATTCCAATGGAAGAATTACTCGTATTGGAACAAGATGGTCTTATGCAAGACCTTTGAATATAACTGTAACTTACAATGCAGGATATTACGCAAGAGGTTCTGGTAGTAGTCCAGAGTTACCAATACAATTTAAATCAGTAACTGAAAGGTCAGCAGCAAGAATACTCGAGTCAACATTAATTATTGCATCACAGCAAGAAGCTGCTGAAATAAAAGGACAGACTTCATCAGATGTTTCAAACTTTGTTCTATCTGATAGCCAGAGAGTAGGAGATTACTCAATAAGTTATCCAGGTGGTTTATCACTAAATGCTGCAACAGTATTAACAGCTAGTGACTTAACATTGTTAGCGCCATTTAGAAGGCAGTTCTTTGTATAATGCCAGCTCGCTTTCCTCGTAGGTTATTAATAGACACAGTCACTATACAACGTACTTCAGGTAGTTCTGTAGATGAAAGAGGTATAGAAAGTGAAACATGGACGGACCAATCTTCTTCAAAAGCTAGATTAACTCTCATAAGCGAATCAGAAGATAGAGATGGAAGAAATACGGTAGTAAAAAATTATAATCTTGTTTTACCAGATAATGCGGATGTTAAAGCCTCAGATAGAATTTACGAACCATCTTCAGGTAAATACTTTGAAATAAACTCGATTTCAGAAGGTAGGAAAATGGATGGTGGTATTTACTACAAGAGTTTGAGTTTATTATATAGAGAATAACAATGGCTATTTTCAAAAGCCAGTCATCTGATACTTCAAGTGTCTTTCGTGCTAGAGGCACAATGTACAAGTCTTTAAGAGACACACCTTCATTTCAAGAAAAAGGCTATAGGTTTGCTTATAACTTAGGAACTGTTTCCGCTCTTACTGGTGCTAAGACTGGTGGAGTTAGAAGTAAGCTCTATGATTCATTAGATGCAAGAAACACAATGCGTTCCTTGACAAATAAACAAGTAGGAACTTCAAGGTCACTAGCAAGAAGAGGTTTATATAAATTTGCTGCAAGAGGAGCTGGTATGGCTATGAATTCATTTCTCCCAACTGGTACTGGTTTAATAGGAAGATATTTAAGAGTAGTTGGTGGTAGAACATCTTCTAGAGCTTTAAGAGCTTTCGACACTAAAGTAAAAGGAATGCTTTACGGAGATTTTAGATTAGACGCTAAAAAGATAGACAAATATGTACAAAATCCAACATCTCAAGTTGGAATAGATTTTAGAAAAATACAATTAGCCATGCAAGCAATAGCTATAGCTAACGCACCAGACCCATATGCTGTTAACAAATATAATAGACAAAGAGGACAAATGGAACTGGGAGATGAAAAAGATGGCGTGCTCTCTTCGTTTTCACTTCAGACAATGCCTGACGAAACAATAGAGTCTTTAATGTCTAGAAAAGATATTGTAGAAATTATGGGTCAAAACGCAGTTCGTGGTGGTTATGGATTAGATAGAATGACAATCAATTCTCCTATTAATTCTTTTAGAAATGGAAGAATAAACGAATCATTATATGTCACCAACTCCAGGGGTTTGGGTAATGATATAAAGAGCAATGCTTTTTCAAGAGAAGGTAAAAGAGATTCCTTAGATTACTTACAAGAACTGAGAAATGATGATTTTATAAAAGACTTATCAGAAGGAGTTGTCTATGGATTTGGAAGTCCTATTAATACATCTGAATCTGGGGTCATCGCAGAATTTGCAGCAAACATACTTGCTACTGCTGATAGGTATGGAGAGAATATAGAAGGTGCTACTACTTCAGACAATATGAAAATGATTGTTGCTACAAAAATACAAGAAATAAGAATGAGGCTAGGAGACCAAGCAATAAATGAACTAGGTAAGATGACTGGTGTTCTTAGATATATTCATGGTGACGATAATGAAATAGCTAATCAAGGTAAAAGTTATAAAACAATTTCTAATAGAAGCTTAAACATATATGATAAAAATAATCCACGTACTATTTCTCAAGACAAACTTGTTTACGATAAAGTTCAGCAATATGATGTAGAAGCTAAAACAGTTACAGAAATTACCACCGACCCATCTATTGACAGAGAAATCAGGAATGAAATAAGAAAACTTGGATATATTCCACCTGAGTTGGCTTCCATTCAGCAAGGAACATTAAAAAGAGTTGAAACAAGAAAGAAAAGAGTTCCAAGGGTAGAAACTGTACAGAAAAGCATTCCTAGTAAAGTTGGAAGTCTCAAATATCAAAAGCAACAAATTCAAATGTTGAATGAATCATTGATTAATAGGGAAAACTATTTAGAACAAAATTTTTCAGACAATACTCAACGACATAATTATGTATCAAACAGAAGACAAATACAGTCAGCTATTCACGCTATGGACCCTGATTACAGTGATGCTAAAGCTACAGTTATTTATGCAGTTGGATTTGGTGGTAAAACTAAAAAAGATAAAAAAGCAAATGCTATAAGAGATGCTTACCAAATAGAATATGGTGGACCAGCTACTGACAAGAATAAAGTTTTAACAAATAGAACAGATGCTTTTGTTTATACTCCATCTTTATTTATGTATAGAAGTGCTGTGGGTGCTGCTACAAAATTTGGCCTGGGCGTTAGCTCTGGTAGAAGTATAGCTGGACATGTTGTTGGAGGTATGTCTAATTTAAAAATACCTGGTTCTACTTCTAATACGGATGTATTTCTTAAGACCAGAGGAATGTCTGCACCAAATGCTAAGCAGAAAAAAATACTTGACGAAATATATGAAAAGTCTGTAAAACAAAATAACAATCCTGTTATGAAAAATGGTCAAGTTCTTTTAAACAAAAATAAAGTACTGAGAAGCGCTTATGAATCTTCAACTTTAGATTTACTTTCTGAAACCTTAGACGACACAATATTTGGCGGTGCTGATGTAATGAGAAGAATTAATAAAACATCATTTGGAGGCCGAAGAGGTTTTGAAAGTGTAATTGATGATGACGTTATGAATTATGACAGACAGATAAATAGATTTATGAAAGAAGCAGGTATATACAAACAAGGTATTCCTAGCACACAAAGGGGTAATGAAATATTTGTTGGAATGGAATTCAAGCCAGATGTAAATCTTGATACAAGAATATTTGACGTAGAAGAAGTACTAGATGAAGGTGGAAAAGTAGTTGGTCAAAAAATCACCAGATATAGATTTGAAACAGATGAATTTCCACAAGATGCAGATGGTAAAGCATTCTTAGTTGGTAACAGTATAAATAGATATACAAGAAAAAATGTGACTAGTTATGACTCTTTTGATATGAGTCAAACTGGTGTAGCAGAAGACTTAGAAATCTTAAAAGATATGGATATGTTACGCCAAAAATTCGGTAAAGATATTAGACCTGGTGACCCTGAATTCTTAACAGTTAATCTTAGGTCTATTACTAATAGACAGCTGCAAGCAGAACAATTTACAAATGAAATTAAAGATGAGCTAAGAAGAACTCTATCTTCCAATATGGGTTTCAGTAATAAAGAGATAAACGACTTTACTGATAGATTGGCAAATAAAATTATAAAAGACTTGGAAGGAGAGGCTCAGATAGGTGGAATATTAATTACACCCCAAGCAGTACAGGTAATAAAAGAATCAACTGACCAAGCTTTAAAAAATATTGAAGCTGTAATAAAACGAACAGGTCCTTATCCATTTAACTATACACAAGGTAAAAGAGGTAGAAAGATTGTAGATGATGGCAGACCTGGTGTTGATAAAATCACAGTTACTTATGAAGGGCAAGGTGATAGGGACAAAGCTTTATTAGACGCATCTATAACTGCAAGAGGTATAGGTATGTTTTTGCTAGATAGTGATTTAGAAGATGTTGTAGTCCCATCTAATATGAAAGAGGTTATTACCCAATTAAACTCAGGACAAATAGATTCTGCACAAGCAGCAGCAAAGCTAGCAAGAAAAGGTAAAGCACAAACAAGTATTTTTGTAAGAGATAATATTATTAATACTGAAGGTAATCCACTTCCTACACCAAAGGTTTTTGAAAAGAAGAGAAATAGAATTCCAAGAGGAACAACTATGGCTTCTTATGGTAAGTCTGGTGCAGGAAATTATAACTTTGAAACTAACAATGTAAACATAATTGGTAGTGACAAAGATATAGCAACTAAAGCAAGAGCTGATGTAAATAAATTCCAACTTAACAAAGGTAGCTTGAGCAAACAAATAGCATATGTTGAATCAGAGCTTAAGAGAATAGAACAATCTAGAGACATCAATAACTCAAAAAGAGATATGATACTTAAAGCTTCTTCAAGACCTGAAATAAAAGAAGCATTTTATCAGTATATGCAAAGAGATACACTTCCTAAAAAACTAGGTCTAAATGGTAGAGACTTGAATGTTTTGAGACAATTCCTAGATGTTAAGTTCCCTACAGGAAACATTCGATTCAAGGATGATACTTTTGATGACCCAGACCAATTCGACGATGGAGACTCTTAATACAATAACTCTAGATTTATTCAACTAGTATAAACTTATGCCAAATACAAGAGACCAAAACCAACCAGCACCACCTGATGCGGAAATTATCGCAAGGCAATGGGCTTTACAACAAACTAAGATTACAGACATATGTGGAACTAATGTAGCTACAAGATTACCTAGAGGGTCAAGCTTGCCTTTTCTAACATTATTCAGGGCAGGCGGTGCATTAATAAATCCAAGAAGCGACGTTCATATACAAAATGCTTTGATTCCTATGGAATGTTACGCAGGTAGATGGGGTGGTTCTGGAAATGACAAACCTTTTGCAGATTACAGCACAGCTATGTCTTTAGCAAATGCCGTTATTGAGTCTGCTTTCAACTATGCTAATGGGTATATAACTACAAGCGATAGTACTACTAGAGCTAAGATATATAGTTTTGAAATAGTTCAATTCCCTACAAGGATTGAAGAAGTTTCAACTGGTCTCGGCAGGTACTCAATCGCTTTAGCTATGACGTATAGAGCGGTATAGGAAAAGATATGGCAAAGAATGAAAAGAAAGTTTTGGTAAAACTTAATCCACTATTTTCTCGCAATCAAGCGAGAGATGTAGTTACTGGTATTATGTTTAATCAAATTGATGCGATGGAGATTGGAGAATCTGACTGGAATAGATTAAGAGAAAAACAATGGTATCTCAAAGGAGATGCTTATCCCTTACTTATTCAAGTTGATTCAGAGTCTTCAGTGGAAGACAATGAACCTGAAGATGCTCAGTGGGAAGTCGACGTTGAGGATTCTCTCGAAGCCGAGAGTGTCTTGCAAGACAGTATAAGCGAAGAAGAATAACAGGAGATAAATTATGCCAAGCACAAATGGTACGATATCTGAAGTTATTGTTGGTACTGGTGTACTTTACGTTGCAGCAATATCCAATGACGGTAACTCAACTGGGGATTATATAGCTTTCCCAGGTGATAACTCAGGAGCATGGGCTGACCCTGCATCTGACTGGGTTGACGTAGGATATTCTGAAGACGGCTGGACTCTTGAAATGGATAAAACATTTGAAGACATTATGGTCGCTGAAGAAATTGACCCAATTGCAACATTTAAAACTGCACAAGAAGTTAGATTAACTGGTGAATTAGCACAAGCATCTATGAGCAACATTCAAATTGCTCTTGGTGGTGGTACTTTCACAGAAGATGATACTGACTTAGCAGCTGGTTACGACACTTTAAAACCACCTTCAACAGATGACTTTGATGAGAAATCATTATTGTTAATTGTTGACGGTCCTGCTGGTGCTGATAGACATGTAGAAATTCCACGTGCTATTAACGTTGGAGCTTTCTCTATGGCTCATCAAAAAGCCCCACAGAAGGTTATCGTTGCAACTGAATTTAAAGTACTCAAGCCAAAGTCTGTACAATCAACAAACCAATTCTTGGACATGTTCAGAATTGTTGATAATACAAACGATAGCGAAGTATTCGACATTAACTAAAAATAATAATTATGGATAAGAATGGAGGTCGGCGTGGCTGACAATTATAAAGATTTCGACGCACTTGTAACAAATAGTGATGAGAAATTAGAATTTACAATGGGGGGTAAAGCATACTCTTTACCTGCACAGATACCAGCTAGAGTTATTTTAACTCAAATGAGATTTATGGATGAAACAGGCGTAGTGCCAACATCTGTAATTCCTGAATGGTTGGATGCTCTTTTAGGAAAAGATGTACTAGAAGAGTTGATTACGAATGGGGCGACATGGCCTCAATTAGAAGAACTTCTTACATGGCTACTAGAAAAATATGGTATTAGTAGTGATGAAGAATTAGAATCTGCAAATGAAGAAGGTGATGATAGCCCAAAATAAGTTTCTCCTTTAGAGACATATTTTATAGATGGTCACCAATAGTAGCGGATTTTAAAAGATTCTATAATATTGATAACCCAGCGTCTCTAAATTGGAGAATATTTATGGTATATCTTTCGTACTTACCTGTAGATAAGTCTCAATTTTATCAACCTATTTATAATGCTGCTGTAAATGGAGAAGAGTATACAACTCCTGAAGATACTTCACAACCTCAAAAAGGTTGGTGGAAAAAGGAACTAGACAGAAGACGAGGAAGGAATAGACCTCGTACTACAATGTCATTAGAACAATTTATGAATGACATGAATCAAAGGTAATTATGGCTAATACAGCAGGTATAATAGACATCAAGCTAAGGGCTGGCTTCGACAAAGGAGCTATGAACGGTGCTGTACGTGACGTTGGTCGAAACATGCAAATGATGACCAACAGAATAAAGGAAGCACAGAAAGGAGTTCAACTTGCCACAGCAACTGCAATACTACCTTTAGGTGCTGCTTTAGCTGGAGCCTTTGCTTTTGGTGGTGCTGCCGCAGTAAGGTTTGAAGAACAATTTGCTGCTGTAAAGAAAACGTTAGATGTATCAGCAGAAGGTGCAGCTGCTGAAAAACAATTCAAGAATATTGCACTTCAATTAAGAAACTTAGCAAAATTTACACCTGCGAGCATATCTGAACTAACTCAGATAGCTGCCGTTGGTGGACAGTTAGGTATATCCGCAGATGAAATAGTAAAGTTTACAGACACAATACAAAAGCTCACAGTAGCTACAAACTTATCAGCAGAACAAGCTGCTTTATCATTAGCAAGATTACAAAAGATTACTGGTTTAGCTTCTGGAGATATAGACAACTTAGCATCTGTAATTGTCAAGTTAGGTAATAACTTTGCTACTACTGAATCTGAAATTATTACTGCCGCTACTCAGATTGCTACTGCTACTGCTGGTACTGCTACAGAATTCAACAATGCTGCAACTGACGCATTAGCATTTGCTACTGCATTAAGAGCTGTTGGTCAGCCAGCACAAGCTGGTGCCACAGCTATTATTAGACTTACTCAAGTAGTGGATAGACTTGTAAGTATTGGAGGAGCAGACTTAGAAACGGTAGCAGCTACAGCTGGAATGACATCTGAGGCATTTCAAGAATTATCGGCTATAGACCCAGCTTTAGGATTAACTAAATTTATTGAAGGTTTGGGTGACATAGAGAAATCAGGCGGAGATGCTATAGCAGTACTAGAACAAATAGGCCTAGGACAAATACGTACTAGAAGAGCAATCATGGCATTAAGTCGTGCTGAAGGTGACGGAGGTATGGGATTACTTGCTGAAGCATTAGGTATGGCTAATACAGAGTTTGCAGAAAATACTGCTTTACTTACTGAAGCAGAAAGAAGATATGAAACTGTAGCTTCTCAGGTAAAAGTTTTAAGAAACATAGTAAACGAAGCAGGTATAACTTTTGGTGAAAAATTCTTACCTTCTATAAATAATGTTGTTCAAGCTTTGGCTAATGTTTTAACATCTGTCACTGACTTTGACAAAAGAGTTAAAGGTTTGCGTAATATAGGAATACCACTTACTGCGTTGGGAGCAACTGTTTATGGTGTAGTTACTGCTTTCAAAGCTATGACTGCTGGTACTTTAGAATATGCCGCTGCAACAAATATGGCTCGTTCTGGTGTAACTGGACTTACTGACGCACAAAATGCAATGCTTTTCCAATCACAAAGTAAAGGAATGGGAGGGTTGATGTTCAATCGTATGGGTGGTATTAAAACTGGTTTTGCTGGTCAGCAAGATATACAAGTTCCTATTACTAGAGGCCCTTTTGCTATAGGTCAAGCTGGTGAAGGATTACTAAAAGAAACCGTTACTGTACAATCTACAAGATTAAGTCAGTCATTTTTACAAACTAATGACGCTTTAAAAAAACTTGCTAAAAGTGCTGGAACAAACAGAATACAATTTTTAAGACAGAACTTAGCTTTTAGAGATTCTGGAAGATTTTTAGAAAATATTACTAACGCTATTAAAAATTACAATGCTACTTCTGGTCAAACAATTCTATTAACAAATCAGCTTAGAGGTGGAATGATGGGTCTTGCACAAGCTGCTAGGGCAGTAGGTGTAGCAATAAAAGGTGTAGGTCTCGCAATAGGAAAAGCTTTAGTATTCATGGGAGCATTTCAATTAATATTCAGTGCTATAGAAAGAATTGGTGCTAGAAGAAGAAGCATGGATGAGTTTGCAAATAATATGAATTCATTAACAGAAAGTTTTATAGAGTTAGAAAAGTCAAGAACACAACTAGAAGCATTGGGTAATCTTAGAGAAAATTTGATTGGTGATGGCGCAGATGCAAAGACTATCGAAGCAGTAGAAGAAAAAATAGAATCATTAAGTAAATCTGTAAGAGGTATGCAAGCTGCTTTCAAATTGTCTGCTGGTGCTAATTTAGAAACTTTAGTATTTGGTCAGAAAGGTGGTAAAGGTTTAGAGAATAGACTTGAAAATGTTGCAGAAGATTTTGGTTTAGACAAAGATGAATTAGAAAAGCAAATCTTTGGGGGTTTAAGTGAATTAGTCACAGATGTTGCATCAGGTAAAAAAACCACTGTTGGTGATTTAATTCAATCTGTACTGAGCACAGACTTTGGAGATGAAGAAATTAATAGAGCACTTACTAATATTGAGGAATCATTTGGATTACTTAATGCAATGCAATCAGGAGCTACAGTACCATTCCTCACTGGAGATATAGACATAGACGCTGGTCAAATAGATGAAGTAAATAGTATTCTTCGACTTTATAAAGATGTTTTTGATATAGTCCTAGACGATAAAATTATGAATTTAGCAGATAGTGACATCATAAAAGATTCAGCGATACTACTTCAAGGCAAAGCTAAATTTTTAAACGATGTTCAAGAACTATTAATAACTAGGGGTGCTATTACAGAAGCACAAAAAATCGATGCAACAAATGCACAAAATTTTGAAAGAGCACAGGCTTTAGTTATGAGAAATCTTGCCGAAGAAACTGGAACTGTCGAGGAAGTTATGGGAGACATGAATGAAGAATTTTTGAATTCAGAAATAGCTATTCAATCACTATCAGAGGCAATTGACGAGTCTCTATCTCAGTCATTAGAAAATGCAATAAACGGAATGCAACAATTACCAGAAGCAGCAAGAATTACTGCTATTGAATTTTCTAAAAACTTAGTAGAAAATCTTAAGATACAAGAACAGTTTGAAAAAGGAATACTAGAACTATCAGAAGTTTCTCCATTAGTAGCTAGACAATTAGCATCAATAGGACCTGAAGCAATGAATGTTCTTAATGACTTTTTAGCAGCACCTATGATGGCAGGTTCATTAGAAGAACAACTATCTAAAGTTGTGGGACCTGAACTTGCTCAACAAGCTGCCAAGATGATTAAAGATAATAAAAATGAATTTGAAGAAGCTGGTGAAGACTTAGGAGATGGAATAGTAAAAGGTGTTAAGGATAAAGCACCTGAATTAACTCAAACATTTACAGGCGTTATAGACGATGCAATACAGGAGATACTAAATAAATATGGAATCAAATCTCCATCTGAATGGACAAGAAAAAATATTGGACATGCTTTAATTGATGGAATAATTCTAGGTATTCACGATAGACAATCAATGCTAGCTAAAGAATCATCTAATGCATTAATGGGATTATTTAGTGGATATAGAGATGACTTAAGAATTTATACAGATTTCAAAGATGCACAAAGAGGTATAATACAATCACAAAGAGCGGAGCTACAAGCACAAATAGCCTTAAATTCTGCTCGTAGAGATGCTGCTTCTTTCAACGACAGATATCTTAAAGCTCAAAAAGAACTAGCAGAACTTGAAATATCAGGTAGAAAAGGTGTTATAACTCTTGATGAAGAAATTAGTTTACTTAGAAAAAAAATATCTTTAGAAGATAAAATCAAGAAAGCAGGTGGTAACAAATCTGCTCAAGAACTACTAGAAATACAGAGAGCCGAAGAAAATATACAAGACTTACGCGCTATGGGTGCTAAAGGAGTTATCAGTAATCTCGAGCTTCAAGCGGCGGAAGAAAGATTAGCAGCTTTGAAAGGTGAAGACATAACAGAAGATGATAGAAAATTAGCAATTTTAGAATTGACTGCTACCGAGAGAGATTTAACTAAAGCAAGAGAAGAAGCTTTAGAAACAGATGATGCCTTGATTAGCGCAAGACAGACAGTAATAGACTTAGAAAATGAAAAACTATTACTTGATAGCAATTTGAAAATATCAGAAGATAATATCGCTTCCGCAAAAGAAAGAACAGTAGATGCACAACTTAAATACAATGAGGCACTAGCTACTCTTAATCAAGAAATAGCTTACGACGGAGAGTTTTTAAATAATCTATCCAATATTGAAGCTACATATGGTGGTATATCTGGTGCTGTGAATGAAGTTATAGCAGCACAAAACACATTATTAACAACCGTTCTTTCAACTACCCCACAAATTAAAGAAGCACTAGCTGAGACTCTTGGACAACTCAAAGGTGGTGTTATGGAAATGGGTATATACATGGCTACCTTAACTAACTTTATGGGTTCAGGAGAATACAATACTTTCATGAATGCCTTAAGTGACCAATCAGGTAAATCAACTACAGCAGGTACTTTTGACTCTGGAACTTTCCAAAATTTTCATACAAACTTTAGTGACTATTTCAATTCACTTATGCCCACAGAACCATTTGTTCTACCTGATTATGGTATGGGTGGAAGGGTTAAGAAATATAAATATGGTGGTCGTGGAGACCCAATGACTCGTGCTCTTGTTGGTGAGTATGGACCAGAAGAAGTGAAGTTTATTCCTGGAAATGGATTTATGGTAAAACCTTTAGGTACTGGAAAATCTGGTACAGTAGTAAATAACTTAAATGTAAATGTTACTGGAGTTCCTTCAGACCCAATATCTGCAAGAAAGGCGGCGGTTCAAATTAGTAAAGCACTAAAGAAGTTAGATAAAGAAGGTTCATCTGGTACAGGTCTTAGGAGAAATTAGTGGCACATCAAGTTCACATAGGTAGATTAGATATCACTTCTCCTGCATCATTAGATTTTTCTGGTGGTGGTGGAGATAGGCAATTAAGAATACAAGGCAAGATTTCTGAAACAGATTTAGACACAGTCAAATATATTAGAGATGAATTAGTTTCTATGGCACAAGCTGGAGTATATGTTCCTTTTAGATACGATGGCGATTCAACTTTTGATGGCTACGTTTACTTAACTGATAGCTCAGTAGATATTTCAAGATATTCAATGGGTGGATTTAATTACTCATTAGATATGGAATATTTAGGAAAGGTTGGTGAAGTTGTAAAAGAGTCTGTGTTAACAGGAAAGCTTTTAGATAATGCGCACTCTATTACATCTACATCACAACAGTTTCATAGTCCACCAGGAAATCATTACAATTACTTTCACCAAAGTAACCCAACAGATGGCACTAGAGTTGCTGGAGATTTAACTACAGCTACTGCTAGCGATACAGTTACAATGAGAATAAAAAGAGATAATAATCTTAGAGGAAGTAATGCACAGTTTCATGTTGACCCAGCAGATTTTTATAAAGGCTCTGTCAGGATAACTACTGACTCTCAAGTAAGAAATGGCTTAGCATCTCCTAATGTGTCAGCTGGTGCAATACTTGAAAATGGAATTGTAAAAATTAGAGTTGGCTCAAATACTACACAATCAAGAATTGTTTCTTATTTATGGGATACAACTAGCTATGGTAGTGAAACAGAGTGGGCAATACACAGAGGTACACCATCTGGTTCTAATCAGCTAGCTACTGAATTTAGAGGTTGGAAAACTATACAAATATTAAGAAATACTCCAGAGCTTGGAATTATTAGATTAACTTCTCACTATCAAGCTAGTGGTCAAGATAGACTTACATTAGACATTTCTTTAAGAAGAGGTGCTCACCATGCTTCATTGATATTAAATCAATCACCTATAAGTTCAAGATTAAATATAAGTTTAAGTGAAGACCCTTCATCTGATGCAGACACTGCAACAGGTTATATAAAAGCAGGTGCAGTTGATGATGATGGTAACAAATGGTTACTTGGTTCACCTTCTTCATTTACAGAAGATTTAGTCAGAGGTTTAATTTATCCTACTTCTGGTGGTACACAGTTAAAAGCTTTTATAGGATATGAATTATATGAATCAGACTTATCAGTGTTCTCACAAAATACAGGTGACAGCGTAAGAGACCAATACTTAGATAATGTATCTGAATATTGTAAGGTGGTGAAAGCATGAGCGTAACCGAAAAGTTGATGGCCCCTGGAGTCTTCAATGTATCTTTAGATATAAACCTTGTACCTAACTCTATTATAAATAGCGTTGAACCATGGGAACATGTAGTCATTATGCCAGCAAGAGTTTCAGAAGATGAGTTAGATGATTCTTCTATGCTTAGTAGTGCAGAGTATGTTGGTATTATTAATCAGCTTTCTATAGAGGAAGAAACAGTAGAAATAGAAGGTGCTGGTTTAGTTTCATACTTAGGTGATAACGATACTAGAGGATTGCCTGTCGCAGAGAAAGGTGGGTTATCAGCTAAAAGGTCTTATCAAGAAAAAACATTATCTTATGTTTTAGATAATGATACTGGTTCACCATTTGGATTACTTAGAGAAGGAACAGAAGGAAAGAAAAGAGCTATTAGAGCGGGAACAATTACTAACCCTACCAAACAAAACACAAAACTTTTAATGAACTTTGAAGGCATAGATGGTGCCACAACAACAACAGATGGTTCTGATACAGATAATACATTTACATTTTTAGATAATGCCGAAATATCTACAGATGAAAGCAAATATGGAAGTAGCTCTCTATATCTATCTGGTGAATCAGACCATGTATTAATTGATTACAAAGATGAATTAAATTTAGATGATAGAGATTTTACAATCGAATGGTGGGAGTATAGGTTAACTCCGTGATAGTATGCCACAATTTGATTTAACTAACGCAAGCTTATCTGCATCAGGCTTAACTAAAATAAAAGATGCTGAAAAGTTTATACCATTCGTATATGATGATGGCTATCCAATAATATCTGTAACAGGTGTTGACTATGAAGATAATGATTCTAAACCACCTTCTGCTTCAACGAATTACATATCTGAATTTTACGGAAGAGTTCCTTATGAACCTGGTTTTCATACAAAGATAAGAGGAACATTAACAATTGGTTACGGTACAACCTTTGATGGTAAACCATTAAAAGATAATTTATATCATCAAGTTTATACAGACGGTATAAACATTGGTGGAACTACATATACTTTTCCTGCTGAGTTTACAGAAGCACATGCTACAAACTCTACTGGTGGTTTCTTTAAAGACAGTGGAGGTACTCAACAAACTGGTAAAGCAATAAGGATTAAATATACAGGTGATGATTCCTCTGATAGTAATATGGTATTCTCTGAATCTTTAGCTGAAGATTTACTTGAAGATAAATTAGTAGCATCTGTCGCAAAAGTTAAGTCGGTGTTTAGTGGACATGAAGATTCGTTTCCTTATGACACAACTTTAGCTCAACAACATTTTGATATGATGGTTAGTCTTTGCTTTCATCAAGGAACAGATAGCTTTGAATATTCATACTTTGTTTCTTTGTATAAGAATGTTGATGGAACTTCTGTAAGTGCTATTGCAGACTTAACTGCTTATAATGACGCAGCATACGCAATAATGTGGTTAGCATCTGTTGGTTACGATGGAACGTATTACTGGGTTCAACCTCAAATAGATAGAAGAAATAATGATATTGATGAACTAGTAGGAACAGACGCTTCAAGAACATTCCCTACTGGACTCAATCCTTTAAATGACCCAGACTGGTATCAAGGTGTAGAAATATCTACTGACTACTTTTCTGATATTAAAAACACTGACTTTGGTTTAGATGGTTCATTAGGTGCATTTAATTCAAGTAAGAGAACTATAGTAAGTGAAGAAACATTAGATGCTATAACTCCTTCTGTTGATTTTCACACAGGACCATTGTCTGCTTTAAAGCAAGTTGATACTGGAATTGACTTTGCAGATATTTATACAGGTAATAGGTCTATATACGATAGCGAACCAGGAAGTTCAACATTCTATCAGAACGACCCTCTGTATCAAAAATACTATTCAAAGTTTTGGCAACCGAATGAAAAGTTTTATCATGGAAACCAAGTTTCAGCTTCACCTAGAAGTGCAACAAAACATGGTGCAGTATTTGCAACTAATCCCGATGGACAAACTCCTGCATTCATATTAGGTCTGAATGAAGATGGAAGTGGAACTTCTAAAGTGTATATGCGTAGTACGCTCGGACAAAGCTCTATATCAAACAATGTTGATTCTGGTATATGGGATATTGCTGATGGTAAATCATTAGGAACGATTGACTATGGTCAATGGAATCACTTTGCAATTACTAGAAGTGGTAATGTATTTAGAACATTTAAAAATGGAACTAAGGTTTCTCAATGGACATCTAACAAAGCTTTAACAAGAAATACTAGAGATGGAACTCTTAAATTTTCAATAGGTAGGTCACAGGGAGCTGATTACTTTTATGGATATATTGATGATTTTAGAATTACTAAAGGCTCTGCGTTATATACAGAGGATTTTACAGCACCTTCATCAACACTAAGTACAACAAGTACTACTGGTCTTTATAATGGTGACCATTATGTTGAGTCTGTTTATTCTGCAATAAATAAAGTATCAGAACAATTAGGTACAGAATATAAAATAAATACTGATGCCACATTAGATGCTGGCCTTAAAGAAGTATTATTTGAAGGACATGGTTCAGATGAACCACCTGCAATTATAGTTAGAGACACATCAGGTGAAGACCCAGCAATAGTTGGTTTAATACCTGAATCTATTACATCTACATTCGACGCGGAAGACTATGTTTCTGGTGTAGAGTTATTAACACAAGCTGAAGGTTCTTCTCAATCAGCAGACCACGCAGAAGCTTTTGATGAAAATACACCTTACAGAGATTTATATGGTGCTCCTTTAGAGAGGGTACAGTTCGTAGGTGAGAACGATATACCTAATGTGCAAAGACAATCTAGAGCACAAGCTTATCTCAATGAACTAAAGAAAATTAAAAAGACTTTAAGTTTATCACTTGAACAATACGAGATTCAAGGTGACTTCAATATTGGTGACATGATATATGTCTATGACCCAGAGATTAAGTTTGAAGATACAGAAGCAAAAAGAATAGAAGATGGTAGAAGTTCTTTACATGAAGTTGCATATCGTGGTCAAATCATCAATCCTGAGAAAATAAGAATAACTGGTATTACATGGCCTGTTAAAGACGGGTATGGAGTTTATCTAAGAAAGGTAAGAACTACTGCACCTTATAGAGTTGAATACATTGACTTAACAGATTATGTATCTTGGGAATCAGGGAACACACAGCTAGACATTGGTGACCTAGACAAACGATTAGGAGAAGATTTAAGATTTAGTTCTGCTGTTACAGGTATTACTACTGGTAACAGACAATATGCACCACTTAGACCTAAGCATCCTGACACAGGAGTTGAAGGAGATTTAAAACTTACATCTGCAACACTTCAAGATGCACAAGGTCAAGACAATGCAATAATATTTGTTGAATGGGAAGAACCAACGTACGATAATGGGACTCCTATACAAAATGGTTTACAGTATCAAATTCAATGGAAACCTACTAATAGTTCTGGTGAATACCAGTCTTCATTTGTTAACTGGAATACAGATAACAACTTTACAATAGAAGGATTACAATTAGCAACTAACTACACAGTTAGAGTTTCACCAATACTGACTAACGCTAATACGTCTGACACACCAGCAACTGGAACTATAACAACAGCTATTGATACTGCTGCACCTTCTAAACCTGGTCCTGCTAATACCGTTGCGGCAGGTGCATTAAGAGTTCAGATTATTCACAACCTAGGTAGAGCTGAAGATGATGATGGAAACCCTATAGCTTCTATAGTTGATTACACATTACAAAGAGATACACATCATTTAAATGTTTACGCTTCTACAACTTCTGGCTTTTCATTGTCTACACAAAATGATAAAGAACAATATTTAGTAGGAGAATTATTAGTTGGTGCTTCTTCGATAAGAAATCAAATACCTGTAATTGGAGAAGTTCAAGTTGCGAATGGTGATACACATTACTGGAGATTTACAGCAGTAGATAATGCTGGTAATGAGTCTGACCCTTCCGATGAACAATCAGCTAATGGTAACTTAGTAGCTACTGCGAATATATCTGATGCTGCTATAACAACTGCTAAGATACAAAATCTTGCTGT
>Ga0208898_1000525_pt1 | contig 29703 bp, 30 predicted proteins | sample VirMetDEL_Mar_4_FD_184513 | JGI IMG/M metagenome (GOLD analysis project Ga0208898, IMG submission 184513) | Aqueous microbial communities from the Delaware River and Bay under freshwater to marine salinity gradient to study organic matter... | ecosystem: Environmental > Aquatic > Marine >...
GGTCATCGCAACGCTCGTTTTTTTTCTAGCGGCAGATCACGGACCCGCTAAACCACTGCGCTGCAAGGGGTTTGGCCATATTTGGCAACACCAACTGCCAATCGGCTTAAGTGGGCAGTTAAGTTAACTCCAGTTTAGTTAACTCAGTGCTGATCACCTTTGCTGAGCTGGCAATGATCAAGGGCTGCACCAAGGCTGCGGTCACTCACGCCAGCAAAAGCAGGATCGCTGCGGCGGTGGTTGAAAAGGATGGCAAGCGCTGGCTGGATCGTGATCTGGCCCTAGAGCTTTGGGACAAGAACACCAGGGCTACACCAGGCAGCAAGGTGCGCAGGCCAGACCCGATTGACATACCACCACCGGCCACGAAGCCAGCGGAACTGAAGGCCTTGATCGATGCGTTGCCAGAAGATCAAATCCCCGACCTGAATGAGAGCCGCGCTAGGCACGAGCATTACAAAGCCGAAAAGGCAAGGCTGGAAGCGTTACAAGGTCGCGGTGAACTGGTGCCCGCCAGCGAAGTGAAGGCTGCAGCGTTCAAGCTGGCTCGCGGTGTGCGGGACAGCATCATGGCCATTCCTGATCGTCTGGCTGCGCAGCTGGCCGGCACCACCGACGCCCGTCAATGCCACACGCTGCTGACTGAAGAGCTACGGGTGGCGCTCAGGAGTTTGGCTGATGGCTGATGCTGCGCTGATTTACACCGAGGCTTTTCGTGAGGGCCTGCGACCTGCTGATCCGATGACCGTGGATCAATGGGCCGATCGTCATCGCGTGCTGAGCACTAAGGGCTCAGCTGAGCCTGGCCCCTGGCGCACAGATCGCACCCCGTACCTGCGCGAGCCGATGGAGTGTCTGAGCCCTGCTAGCCCCTACCGGCGCGTGGTGCTGATGTTTGGCAGCCAACTTGGCAAGACGGAGGTGGTGCTGAACTGGCTTGGCGCGATCATCCATTTATGGCCTGCGCCCACGTTGCTGGTGCAGCCCACGCTGGACATGGCGAAGCGTCTCAATCGGCAGCGACTGGAACCGCTATTGCGTGAAACGCCAGCCTTGTCTGAATTGATCGCAGCTCCTAGGGCACGCGACAGCGGCAACACGATGTTTCTCAAGGAGTTCCGCGGTGGACTGTTTGTGCTCACAGGGGCGAACAGCGGCAGCGGCCTGCAATCAATGCCAGCGGCATACCTGCTCGCCGATGAGGTGAGCTCCTACCCCTTTGAAGCAGACGACAAGGGCGACCCGCTGGAGAACGCCGAGGCCCGCACATCTACCTTCCCGATGGGCAAGGTGCTGATCACCAGCACGCCAGGCACCCGCGGCATGTGCCGCATCACCCACGAGTTTGAGCAGCGCAGTGATCGGCGGCAGTTGGCCATGCGGATGCCCTGCTGTGGTGCGCTCGAAGTGCTCCGCTGGCGTGAGCACATGAAATGGGATACGCCCGATGGTGAAGTGTTCGCGCAATGCCCGGCTTGCGGTGAGCGCGTGAGCGAACATCACAAAACCTCGATGCTGGCCGGTGCGCAATGGCAGGCGACTGCCAAGGGCGACGGCATCACCGCCGGCTTCCACCTACCGGCCTGGTACGCCCCGGCCGGCTGGACCAGCTGGGCAGCCATACGCGATGAGTTCCTGCGGGCCAAGACCGACCCGCTACTGCTGAAGGGCTGGGTGAACAAGCGTGCCGCCGAAGCTTGGGAAGATGAGGCGGTGGCGGCCATCAACGCCGATGGCCTGATGGCCAGGGCGCAGGCTGATGGCTACAGCAGCGGCACCTGCCCTGAGGGCGTTGTGATCCTGCTGATGGCAATCGACGTGCAGGACACCTGGCTAGAGACCACCGTCTGGGGCTTTGGCCGCGGCGAAGAGATGTGGCGGATCTGGCATCAAAAGGTGGAGGGCAGCCCGGCCTACGAAGACGTGTGGGAGCAGATCGACAGCATCCGCAAAACGCAATGGCCCCGTGAGGGCGGCGGCATCTTGACGGTGCGCCACTGCGCCGTAGACACAGGCGGCCACTTCACCCAGGAGGCTTACGAATACTGCAGGGCCAGGGCGGCCGAAGGCGTAGTGGCCATCAAGGGCAGCAGCACCAAGGCGGCCCCAGCTCTCGGCAAGGGCACCAAGGTGGACGTGAACTGGCGCGGTCGTTTGATTAAGCGCGGCCTCACGCTCTACATGGTTGGCGGCGACACGCTGAAGCGCACGATCTACGCCCGTCTGAAGAAAGACAGCACCGGCCCTGGTGCGATTCACTTCGGAAGCGACGTGACTGAGGACTTCTTGCAGGGCCTCACCTGCGAGCGGCTGGTGCCCAAGACCGTCAAAGGCTTCCAGGTGCTCAGCTGGGAGAAACCCAGCGGTGCTCGCAACGAGCCCCTCGACCTTTGCGTTTATGCGTTAGCTGCATTGGAGCTGGTCAAGCGCCGCTACAACCGCGCAACGATGTGGGATCAGCTTGAGGCGGCTGCGCAACAGCAGCGCGATTTACCGTCCGATAAGCCAAAACAAAGGCGCCGTAAGGCTGCGCAATCCGGCCCTAATTTTGTTAGTGGGTGGTGAAGCTAGCCTTAGGGCCGGAGGTATTCCCGTGACTGTTCCCGCTCAAATCCACCCTGGCACTACGGTTCGATGGATTGAACCGGCGGGGACAGATCCCGTTGGTGAGCCAGCAACATCTGCCACCTGGACGCTTTCGATCCTGTTTCGCACCAACACCGCAGGCGAAGGCGCCACGGTCAATGGCAGCGCACGATCGGACGGCGGGTGGGATGTTGCCCTATCTGCTGCCCTGACCACCGGCTGGGCCAGCGGCACCTGGTACTGGGAGCGCAAGATCTCCAGCGGTGATGATGTTGTTGTCACAGGCAGTGGCACCACCACAGTCCTGCCATCGCTCAGCTATACCGGCGATCCAACAGCATTCGATGGCCGCAGCCAAGCTGAGCAGGATCTCGAGGCGGTGAAAACCGCAATCCGTTCGCTGATCAGCAAAGGAGCTCGGCAATACAGCATCGGCAGCCGCAGCTATACCGCCAACGATCTGGGCCTATTGATGCAGCGCGAGGCGCAGCTGAAGGCGATCGTCGCGCGTGAGCGTGCTGCTGAGAAGGCAGCGCAAGGCCTGGGTGATCCCGGCACCATGTTTGTGAGGTTCGGCTGATGGCCAAGCGCAAAGCATCCGGCGGCCGCATCAGTGGCGGCACCGCACAGCTGCAGATCGAGAGCGCAGCGCCGGCTACTTCCCCCCGCCGGCCCCGCCGGGCCTATGAGGGCGCGATCATCAACCGCCTGACCCATGGCTGGGTCACCAGTGCCACCAGCGCCGACGCTGAGATCGACGGCAGCCTGGTCAAGCTGCGCGATCGATCCCGCCAACTGCGGCGTGATTCTCCCTACGTTCGCCAGGCGATCCGCGCGATTGGCGCCAATGTGATCGGCCGCGGCATCCGGATGCAATCACGCGTCACGATGCAACGTGGCGGCCGGCTGAACGAACAGCTCAACCGGCAGATCGAAATGGCCTGGGCCAGCTGGGGCCACGCTGATCGCTGCCATGTAGCCGGCAAGCTCAGCCTTCCCGAGATCCTGCGGCTGGCTGTTGAGGCCATGGCTGAATCCGGCGAGGTCTTTATCCGCGTGGTCGGCGAGTCTTTCGGCCGTAGCCGCGTGCCCCTGGCGCTCGAGGTAATCGAGTCCGATTACTGCGACGAAGGCAAAAGCAGCGGCCCTGATGCGCAGGGCAACGAGTGGCGCATGGGCGTGAAGGTCAACCGCTGGGGCCGTCCGATCAGCTACGCCTTTCGTGATCGTCACCCTGGTGATTTGGTCAATGGCGTGGGCTTCCGTGTGACGGAGGTGCCGGCCGATCAGATCATTCACTTGTTTGTGACCGATCGCCCAGGGCAAACCCGTGGTGTGCCATGGGCCGCCAGCGCCGTCAAGCGCCTGCATCACCTATCTGGTTATGAGGAGGCCGAAGTGGTGCGTGCCCGTGCCAACAGCTCGCTGATGGGCTTCATCCAATCTCCCGAAGGCGAGCTGCATGGCGACGACATCGAAGACGGTGATCAGGTAACCCGCTTTGAGCCTGGCGTCTTCAAGTATCTAGCCCCTGGTGAGACCGTCACAGTGCCGCAGTTGGACGCGCCTGATGGGCAGTTCGAGCCGTTCCTACGCGCCATGCTGCGCGGCGTGGCGGCTGCCATTGGCTGCAGCTTCGAGACGATCAGCCGGGACTTCAGCCAATCCAACTACAGCAGCAGCCGGTTGAGCCTGCTCGAGGATCGTGAGCATTGGCGGATGCTGCAGGACTACATGATCGAGCACCTGCTGCAGCCCGTCTTTGACCGCTGGCTATCGGCGGCCGCTGGTGTTGGCCAGCTCAGCCTGCCCGGCTACGACACCATGCCAGAGCGCTATGAAGCCGTGCGGTGGTATCCCCGCGGGTGGGCATGGGTGGATCCTCAGAAGGAAGTGGATGCCTACACCAAGGCCGTGCGCTCAGGCTTCAAAACCCAAGCCGAGGTGGTGGCTGAAGGCGGTGGCGATATTGAGGATCTACTGGTGGCACGCGCCGCTGAGGTGGATCGCGCTGAACAGCTGGGCCTGCAGTTTGAAACCAATCCCGCTGATGATGCGCAAGGCGGCGCAGTTAATGCAACGCCTGAACCCCCGCCATCCCCTGAAGAGTGATGCGGCTGCGGCCGATAATGCTTGCATCGGCTGCAGATAGCATGAATCCAAGATCAGAGGATCAGGAAATGGAATTGCGCGAGCTCAACCAACAGCCGCTCTACCGCTCTGCGGTGGTGGCCGAGGTTGCGCGTGCCGAGGAAGATCCTGATGTTGTTGAGTTCACCTTCAGTTCAGAACAGCCGGTTGAGCGTTACTTCGGGATGGAAGTGCTTAGCCATTCTGGTGAAGCGATGAACATGGAGCGCCTCAATAGTGGCGCTGCACCATGGCTCTGGAATCACAATCCCGAAGTGGTGCTCGGCGTGGTTGAACGTGCCTGGATGGGCGACGATCGCCGCGGCCGTGTCCGCACCCGTTGGAGCCCCAACACCAAGACGGAAGGAAGCGAAGAATACAAGCGACGGCAGGACTGGGAAAGCGGCACCATCCGCAACGTGTCGTTCATGTATTCGATCGATGAGCCGCTTGATACCTCCAGCCGTGAAGGCTTTGCGGTGGTGACCAAGTTCACACCGATGGAAGTATCGGCTGTCAGCATTCCTGCTGATCACACCGTTGGCCAAGGCCGCAAGGCCAGCCATCCAAGCAGCTCTGGCCCCCCCAGCGCTGCCGCGGCCCCGGCCGCACCCTTGACCCCCAACAGCAACACGCAAATGGACCCCTCCACCATCGACATGGAGGCCGTGCGGGCTCAGGCTGCGGCCGATGAGCGCTCCCGCGTCGCCTCCATCACTTCTCTGTGCCGTGAGCACAAAGCCGACGATCTGGCCCAAGGCCTGATCGAATCCGGTGCTTCTGAAGCTGACGCTATGCGCTCGGTACTCTCCGAGATCGCCAAGCGCCCCGCTGCTCAGCCGGCCACCCCTGCCGCTCCTGCCCGTTCTGCTCAGCCGATCGCTACCGGCGGTTCTGCTGACATCGGCCTGACCGATAAGGAAGCCCGCTCGTTCAGCTTCGTTCGCGCCATCCGTGCGCAGATGATGCCTGGCGATCGTGCTGCCTACGAGGCTGCTGCTTTTGAGCGTGAGGTCTCTGAGGCCACTGCTCAGCGCATGGGCATCACACCCCGCGGCATTCTGGCCCCCAACGACGTGCTTCAGCGCGATCTGACTGTGGGCAATGCTTCTGCCGCTGGTGATCTGGTTTTCACTGATGCTCGCCCCGGCAGCTTCATCGAGCTGCTGCGCAACCGCCTCGCGCTGAACACCCTCGGCGTGACCATGCTGACCGGCCTGCAAGGCCCTGTGGCAATCCCCAGGCAAAACGGCGCCGCCCAGGCGTACTGGGTCGCTGAGGGTGGTGAGCCCACCGAATCGCAGCCCAGCGTGGATCAAGTGTCGCTGGTGGCTAAGACCCTCGGCGCTTACACCGAGTTCAGCCGTCGTCTGATGCTGCAATCCAGCATCGATGTTGAGCAGATGGTTCGCACCGAGCTGGCCACTGTGATCGCTCTTGAGATCGATCGCGCTGCTCTCTATGGCACCGGATCCAGCAGCCAGCCCGAGGGCCTCAAGCTCGTCACCGGCATTAACACCGAGGACTTCAACGCTGCTAACCCCACCTATACGGAGCTGGTGAGCATGGAGTCCAAGATTGCTGCGGACAACGCTGACATCGGCGCTATGTCCTACGTGACCAACTCCACCATCTACGGCGGCTTCAAGACCACCGAGAAGGCCAGCAACACCGCTCAGTTCGTGCTCGAGCCCGGCGGCACCGTGAACGGCTACAACGTGGTGCGCTCGAATCAGATCGCTTCTGGCGATGTGTTCTTCGGCGTCTGGAATCAGATGATCATGGGCATGTGGGGCGCCCTGGACATCCAGGTAAACCCCTACGCCCTGGACAAGAGCGGCGGCGTTCGCGTGACTGCTCTACAGGATGTCGATGTGGCCGTGCGTCACCCTGAATCCTTCTGCCGCGGTAACAACACCCTGTGATCATGAGGCTCCTGATCCTGCGCCAAACCTCCATCGTTGGCCAACCCGCAAGGGCTGGTGATGTGGTGGAAGTCAACGACCGCGACGCTCGGCTGCTGATCAACAGCGGCAAGGCTGAGCCGGCACCTGCAGCCCCTGTGGTTGTTGAGCCGGTGCTGGTGGTGCAGGATCCTGAGCCGATCCAACGCAAAACCCGAACCCGTCGCGCCAAAAACCATGGCCCTGCATGAGCTCACGCTGGATAAGCTCCAGCACTTCACCCTTCTGGCTACCACCACCATCACCGCTACTGGTGATCAAACTGGTGTGGATCTCGCCGGTTACGAAGGCGATGTTCAGATCATCCTCACCGGCACTGCTGCTGGTGCCGATGCCGATCTGACCTTCCGCATCGAAGAATCCGACACCCTCGGCGGCACCTACAGCGCAGCAACCGGCGGTGGCTTTACAGCCATCGGCAACGCTGCAGCGAAAGAGGTGATCACCCTCAACAGCAACGATCTCAAGCGATTCATCCGCCTGAGCTGCACTGATGAGACTGGCACCGCCAGCTCTGCTGTCACCTGCTTGGGCTTTGGTCTCAAGAAATACGGCTGATGGCAATCACGGAAGACCTATCGATCTTCCTCGACGATTTCGGCGTCAGCTGCACGGCTGGCGCCGTTTCTGCGTTGGGGATTCTCGACATGCCTACGCAGGTGCTCGCTGGGGACCAAGTGCTCAGCACTGATTACACGCTGACGGCCCGCGCGGCTGATTTCGGTGACCTGCTTTATGGCAGCGAGATCAGCGTGAACGGAGTGCCCTACACCGTGCGGGAAACGATGCTTTTGGATGATGGCGCCTTCTGCCAGATCGGTCTGATGCGCAGCGTGGCCACAAACATGACGACAAGCGACACCCCGATCGATGGTGGCGATGTGGATGATTCAATCATTGATCTAGGCAATGAACAGCTGGACCCTGAGGTAGACGGTGGATCAGCCTTTAGCAGCTACGTTGAAGGCAACGTGCTTGATGGTGGCGGCGCATGAGTAGCACTGCGCGAATCCGGCTGCGTCGGGATACGGCAGCCAACTGGACGGCAGCCAATCCGGTGCTGCTAAATGGTGAGGTTGGCATTGAAACCGACACGCGCCGTTTCAAGGCTGGCGATGGCACGACCGCTTGGGCTGGCTTGAGCTACTACCTCGACGGTGTAGCCATTCGCGGGCAATGCTCGAAGATGACCGATGGCGATATTGAGATCGGAAGCCAAGGCGCCTATGTCACCACTGGCCTAACTGCCACGCTGGACGGTGATACAGCCTATGGGATGGTGCTCGGCACCACAGACACCTTTGGGCTGAAGAACAACAGTGGCGGCACCAAGCTGTTTCGTGTTTATGGCAGCATTGACGCCACAGACGGCAACAACAGCACGCTGGGTGTAAAGCTGGCCAAGAACGGGACAGCAATTGACAGCAGCGAATGCCGAGCTTTCACTGGCAGCGGGGCTCAGGAGGCCAAGCTAGTCACCAGTTGGATGGTTGAGTTGGCGGATGGTGATGAGATTTCGCTGTTCATCGCTAATCACAGCAACAGCACTGATCTGGTTCTGAAGCGCGGCCGTCTTATCGCTGTTGAGGTAAGGGCATGACGAAGCGCGAGCGCATCCTTCAGGCGCTCGTCGCAGCGCTGGCCGGCACCACTGGCGTAGGCAATCGCATCTACCGCAGTCGGGTGGAGCCATTCACCCGCAACGAAAGCCCGGCGATCGTGATCGAGCCGATTAATGACCTGGCGCAGCAAAACACGGCGCTGCCAACGCTGGACTGGAGCCTCACGGTGCGGGTGGCGATCATCGTGCGCGGCAACGTACCTGATCAGCTGGCCGATCCGATCGTGCAAAGCGCTCACGGCAAGATCGTGGCTGATCTTACCCTCGGCGGTTACGCAATCGACGTGCAGCCTGCTGGCGTCACTTTTGAGATGATCGAAGCGGATCAGCCCGCTGGTGTCGTCAGCCTTGAGTATCTGGTGAGATACAGAACCAGCGTGGCAGATCTGACGATTTCGTGATGGCTACGATGGGATCAGATCCCCGGCGTTCAGAGCCGGTTACATCCTGCTGAGGCTGAGCAATGGCTCTGACACGCAAAGGCCTAATCGTTGCGGCCAAAGAATCAACCTACGGAACGGACGCTACCCCTGCTGGTGCGGATGCGATCAAGGTTGCCAACATCAACATCACACCGCTGCAGTCCGATGTGGTGAGCCGTGAGATCATCCGGCCCTTCCTCGGTAATGCAGAGCAGCTGCTGGCTAACCAGCGCGTTGAGATCACCTTCGATGTGGAGCTGACTGGCTCCGGCGCTGCAGGCACCGCACCGGCCTACGGCATCCTGCTGGAGGCCTGCGGCCTCGATGTGACCACGGTGGCTAGCACCAGCGTCACCTACAGCCCGCTCAGCGCCAGCTTCCCTTCAGCAACGATCTACTACTTCAACGATCAGATCCGCCACAAGCTGACCGGCGCACGCGGCAGCTTCACCATCAACGGCGAGGTAGGCCAGATCCCGACGATCAGCTTCACCTTCATGGGCATCTACAACGCCCCTGGCGATGTGACGCCACCGAGCACCACCTACAACGATCAGGCTGATCCGGTCATCTTTAAGGAGGGCAACACCACCGGCTTCCAGCTGTTCAGCTATGCCGGCTGCCTCCAGTCGTTCTCGATGGATCTGGCCAATGAGATGGTTTACCGGGAGCTGATCGGTTGCACCAAGGAGGTGCTGATCACCAACCGCGGGCCGAATGGCACCGTAGTGATTGAGGCCCCAACCATCACGGCGAAGGATTACTTCAGCGCTGCTGCTGGCCCTGACACCGGCAACCTGACCTTCCAGCATGGGCAGACCGCCGGCAACATCATCACCTTCAGCTCGCCGCAGACTGATCTGGGCAGCCCCACCTACAGCGATCAGGACGGCATCCAGATGCTGAATCTGCCATACATTGCCACTCCGACGGATGCAGGCAATGATGAGCTCGAGATCGAATTCACCTGATGGCTTTTGTCCTGAAGCAAGATGATCGGTTCACGTGGCCGATCAGCTTCGATGTGCCGGTTGATGGTGGCCGGCACCAACGCCAGACCTTTGATGGCGAGTTCATCCGGCTGAGCCAGTCACGCTTGCGTGAGCTTGGTGAGGCCATTCAGACCGAAGAGGCCAGCGATCAGGACATCGCCCGTGAGGTGCTGGTGGGCTGGGCTGGCATCACTGATGACGATGGTGAAGAGGTGCCCTTCAGCAAAGCTGCGCTCGAGCGTCTGCTCGACATCCCCATGTTGGCCACAGCGATCGTGACCACCTACTTCAAGAGCCTGCAGGGGGCCAAGGCAAAAAACTGATCGAGGCCGCCGAGCACTGGGCAGCCGGCGGCGTTGAGGATCACACGCAGGATGATGCGGCTGCGCTTGGCGTGGCCTTGCCTGAGCGTGAGGATACGAAGCACTTTGCGGTGCTGCCTGACAACTGGGAGTCGGTTCAGCTGTTCATGCGTTGCCAGACGCAGTGGCGAACGGGCATGGCCGGCCTGATTGGCCTGGATTATGGCGCCGTTCAGTGGCTCCTTAGACTCTATGAAGTAGAAGAGCCCCGCGCCGTTCTGGAGGATCTGCAGATCATGGAAGCGGCAGTTCTGAGCGTGGTGAGCAAGAGGAGCAAATAGATGGCGATGAATCTCGACGCGCTGCTGCGCATTAAGGCGGATGTTCAAGGAGAGAACAACATCCGCCGGCTTGGCAACTCCATGCAGGGAGTGACCGGCAAGGTCAACAACCTGAAGACGGCCGTTGGCGGCCTGAGCGCAAGCTTCAAGGCATTGGGTGCTGCGCTGGCGGTGGGCACCTTCACGGCGTTCATTAAGTCCGGCATCGACGTGGCTGATGCCATGGGCAAGGCCAGCACGCGAACGGGAGTCGCTGCTCAGTCACTGCTGGGAATGCAGAACGCTGCAGCGCTTGCTGATGTGACCAATGAGCAGCTGATCAAAGGGTTGACGAAACTGAACGTCAACATGGTCTCAGCGGCCGAAGGCAACGAAGAGCTGACGAAGCGCTTCCAGCAGCTCGGCATCACAATCAAGAGAGAAGACGGCACACTCAAAAGCACAGACGAAGCCTTCCGCGAGATCGCTGATCGCTTCGCTGATATGCCCAATGGTGCGCAGAAAGCTGCCGCGGCCATGTCGCTGTTTGGCAAGTCTGGCGTTGAGCTGATCACCGTGTTGAACGGTGGTAGCAAGTCGTTTGATGAGTTCAATTACAAGCTGAGCGATGAGTTCGCGCAGCGCTCTGAGGTTTTCAACGACAGCATTACGAAGCTGGGCTTCAGGACGCAAGGCTTCCAGATGCAGTTGATGGATTCGCTGCTGCCGGCGCTGCAGACGATCATCGACGTTTTCTCTGAGATGTTCGATACAAAGCAGGATTGGACGGCACTCTTTGAGGTGATCAAAGGCGGCCTGCGAGCAGTCGCAACATTCATCTACGCCAACGTGGCGCTGTTTGGCGCGATGGCCCGCGGTGTTGTCGGCGCTTTCCAAGTGGTCAGCCAAGCTGTGCGAGGTGATTTCCAAGGGGCTTGGAACACCTTCACCAGCACTGTCAGCACTCAAGTTGACCAAGCGAAAAAGGACTTCGCCAGCTTGCAAAAGCTGTGGACTGATTCCTCTGCTCCTGGCGCTGTTGGCGGCACGCGTGGCTTTGACCTGCGCGACCTGCGTGAAGAACGCGAACGTGACGCAGCTGCAACCCGCGCTGCAACGGCAGGGCAGCGTGCCGCAGAGAAGGCAGCCAACGACTACAACAACGCCCTGCTGCGCAGCGCTGAGCTGGCAGAGGATCTGAAGCGCCGCATCCGTGACGTGAACAGCGCCACGCAAGGGCTAGGTGAGACGGCCCGCCAGGCGATCGATCGTGAATACCAGGAGGCGCTGAACAACATCGCCGATGAAGGCGAGCGCATCAAAAAGACGATCCTCGAGCTGCGCGACCTAAGCGGCGGCACGCTGATGTTCGAGGGCCTGGTGAATGCAGAAGGCACCGGCCTGGCGCAGCAGTTCCTCAATGCCCTGGGCCAACAGGCCGACATTGATCGGATCCTGAAGCTGGGCCAATTGCAGGCCACTGAAGCGCAGCAGGCTGCCACCGAGGCAATGGAGGCGATGGATTTCGGTGCCGGCGATGGCTTTGCGGCTGGTCTTACCGACTCGATCGAGCAGGCCCGCGCTGGCCTGCAGGAGCTGGTGAACCCGCTCAATGTGATCCGCGGTGCTGCTGAGGGCATGGGCCGCGCCTTTGGTGATTCCTTCCGCGGCTTGATCTCCGGCAGCATGAGCGCGAAGGAAGCGCTGGCCAGCTTCTTTCAGGCAACAGCTGATGCCTTCATGGAGATGGCTGCGCAGATCATCACGCAGCTGATCACGATCACAATCCTCGAATCGCTGTCCAAGATCATTGGCGGCGCCAGCGGGCTGAGCGGTGCTGGTGCATTGGGATCTGGTGGGCCAGCAGTGACCAACATCTCTGGCACCAACATCTCGGCGGCTGGTCTTGGCTCGATCGGCACACCTGGCAGCGCTGCAGGCTTCGGAGGTTTCCTGCCCGGCTTCGCTGCTGGTGGCATCGTCACCAGGCCCACCCTTGCCATGGTCGGTGAAGGCGGCGAACCTGAGGCGATCATCCCGTTCTCAAAGATGAATGCAGCGATGAGCAACTGGTCTGATGGCCAGCGCGGCCCTGGCATGGTCGGCTCCACCGTTCCCAGCACCAGCAACATCCCATTCACAAAGTCTCCTGAGCTTTTGATGGCCGAGCGCAGCGAGCGTGAGACCATCTCAGCGCTGAACAATCCGAAGCCAATCGACGTTCGCTACGAGTCGCAGGTGATCAATGGCGTCGAATACGTCACCGCGGAGCAGCACCAGAAGGGCATGTCACAAGCTGCTGAGCGTGGCCGGGCCCTAGCGCTCAGCGCTCTGCAGAACTCCGTTAAAACCCGCAAACGGGTGGGGATGGCATGAGCACCTTCGCCTTCGTCAACTACTCCAGATTCCTCGAAGCTGATGGCACACCAACGGCCTACGCCTATCAAAACTTCTCGATCAATCAACCGCGGATCTATGGCGGTGTGACCTATCAGTTCGCACCGTTTGCCTACACGCTGGGCGCTGGCAGCAAGGGCGGCGATCGCAGCGATTCCAGCCTGATCGCTGGTCTCGATCCGATCAGCGTCAACCTGTTTGCCGAAGCAGTGGAGGAGCGCTACCTGCTCGAGGTGAAAACCCTGGCGCTTGATCCTGAGACCTTCGCTGATGATGCCCTGATCCGAACTGAGCTTTGGCGGGTGGCTCAATATGAGATGGACACGCAGAAAGTGGTGCTGCGCCTGTCCAGCCCGCTCGATGCCACCAAGGGCGACATCCCTAAGCGGCGCCTATCCACCAAGCTGGTGGGCGCCCTGCCCAGCACCGGCAGCCTGGTGATCAGCTGATGGATTGGAAGCGCTGGATTGGCCTGCCGCACAAGTTCGGCGCTGATCCTGAGGATGGCGAAGCGGCCGATTGCCTGCTGATGGTTTGGCGCATCCTCGACGATGCTGGCATTGATCATCCTCAGTTCAATGCCTACTGGCTTGAGATGGCACGGCAAGGCCACTGGGGTGAGCTTGAGACCCTTTGGCGTGATGGCACTATTCAGCTCGACGATCCTGAAGAGCACGCTGTCACGCTGTTTCGTAACGGCCGTGCTGGATTGGGCGTCGGTATCGTTGTGGATGGTGGCCTGCTGTTGGTACATCACAAGCGTGGAGTGGCCTGGGTGCCCTTGTCGTTGATGCCCAGCCTTCGTTACTACAGGTTCTGCTGATGCTGCCTTCTGATCGCTATCTCGCCGAGCTGCTGGGGCTGACAGAGGAGCAGTTCCTCTATTTCAAGGCTGAGGTCCAGCGCCGGGCGAAGGAGCAGCCAGAACCGGCTGTGGTGGCCGGTGTTGAGGTAGTGATCGCAATCGCGCTGAGCGTGATCGGCATCGGCTTCCAGGTTGCCTCGCTGCTGCTCAAGCCATCGATCCCTCAGCAAGGCGGCGGCGGGCGGCCAGCACAGCTGCAGGCTCGCGCCCGTGGTGATGCACCGATCACCAACAATCAGCGCTACACCCCGCGCTACGGCTTCGACAGCACGCAGGACATCACCACGCTGGGCAGCACCATCCCGCTGGTGTATGCGCTGCGTGAAGCGATCAGCGGCACCACCTACGGCGGTGTGCGTGTCTCCACCCCAATGCTGTGGAGCCAGATCTATAGCCTCGGCGGCAGCCAGCTGCTGCGTGCGATCTTCTTAGTCGGCGAGGGCCCGATCGGCGGCATTGATCTGAAAAACTTTGCGGCAGGCGGCAACACGCTGGCCAGCTACGACTTCGGTAATTTGAGCGCCAACAGCGCCGGCAGTCGGCTCACCGTCTACGGCCGCGTGGATGGCGGACTGACCACCAGGATCGCGTCAGGTGATCAGATCTTTGGCCGTGCCGCTGCGAGCGATGTAGGCAATGCCCAGAACGATGGTGGCTCCGATGTGTTTATGGTGCGGCGTGGCAGCAGCTGGGCAGCAGACTTTTGCAGCGCCACTAGGCCCAACAATCAGACGGTCTTCGGCGTTTACACGCTGATCGGCAACGACCTTGGTTTCAAGGTCAACCCGGTAATCAGGCCGCGTGTGCAAGCGCAGCTGGTGCCAGAGGGCGACGATGGCGACGCGCAGGTGAAGTGCCGCATCGACGATGTGGCTTGGGCACAACGCCAGAAGGCACGCACCACCTTCAGCAGCCGTAGCGGCCTGGTGAGCGGCAGTGTCGGCAGCGTCGGCAGCACGATCACTTACAAGCTGTTCCCGAGCAGCGACATTGATACGGAGTTCAGCAGGGATCTACGCACACTGACCAACCCGGCAACGTGGGGCATTTCCGTTGAGCAAATCACCCGCGATGGGGCTGCGGGTTACAACAAGCCAGCAAGCGAAAACAGTAGGGCCAAATGGGTCTACAAGTATGACGATGAAACGACCTACGATTTGCGCAGCAGGCTGACTACAAGCGTCAACAGCGTCACCATTGACTCCGCAGGTATTGGCACGCTAAATGCAACGTTTAACTTTAACTGTACCGGCCTTGGCAACTACGACAACACAGATAATCTTGACACGGCTGCTGAGGTTTTAAAGGCTAGCAAGTTTCGCGTTACTTTTACCAATCCAGCCATCACCGACGACGATGATGAGGCAGTGTGCAAGTATACGGTTAAAGTCCGTATGCGCCATAAGTCCAAGCAGAAGCTCAAGCGCGTGACGTTGAGCGGCATCAGTCTTAGCACTACCACAACAGACATCGATGGCGTAACGGTCGTCACTGGCGTAAGTGCTAGCGGCGGCGGCGGTGATGTAGATATTGACGCTGACAACACTAACGATCCGATTGTGTTTCGGATGCCCGGCGGCACCAGCGTCACCGGCAGCGGCACTGTGACCGTTACCAAGAACCTGAAGTTTGACGCCTCACAGATTCACATCGAGCCCTGTGCTGATGTGGCTGGCACCGTGGCTGGCCGGCAGAAGACCTGGGACGATGCGATCATCCCTGGCGAGCTTTACAAGATCGGCTCGGCGCTTGCGATCTGCACCAGCCGCACAGATGCGGCTTTTGTGTCTGAAGCTGATCTGTCGTCTGGCTCTGGCACGGAAGTGGCAGCGGTGTTCACCACGGTCCGCGCCGGTTCTGCCACCACCGTCGCGCAAGCCGTTCTTGAGCAAGACGGCAAAAGCTATTTAGAAAGCAGTCTCAAGCTGCGCAACGTCGCCACTGTTGATGGGCACGTGCTGCGCTGTGCTCTCGCCAGTGTCTCCACCAGCCGGCCATGCCAAGCGGTTGAGTTTGGCATTCGCTCACGCCTTGGCATCCGCATCAACGGGTTCTGCAACCTCCGCGATGCGATCAGCTTCGGTGATGCTGATGATCGCGCTTGTCTGAGCAGGAAGAACGACATCATCGAGCGCGGTTCCACGCTGAAGGTGGATGTGTTCCAAAGCAACACGATCACCACCACAGAGGAGCGCTACAGCTTCTTCAAGATCAGCTACCGCGAAGCCGGCAGCGGTGGCGCCTACACAGAATTGGGTAACACCTACGGCATCCGTGGCACCACGCAGCAGAACGTTTTCAACTACGTGCAGCTGGTGATGCCTTCGGTCAAGCAGTGGGAGTTTCAGATGGAGCCGCTGTCTGGTTTTGAGGTGCGTGCTAGCACGGGCATTGGCACGCTTTACGTGCTCGACGCACGCCTCAGCAGCCGGGTGGTAGTGACTGATGGCGCCGTGACCGTTGCCTTCAATGGTGAGTCGGTGCCGCGCACCGCTGAGCAGTTCTCGATCGCTGCAGTACGTGGCGACGGCAAGGGCATTCCTGAGCTGGATCCGAACAACTACGGCGCACCATCTGATCGCAGCTACCTCGACACCTGGGGCAAGCTTGCTGAAGCCTTCATCTATGAGGAGGCCCAAAGCAGCGCCTCAAGCGGCCCCGAGCACGAGGTGGTCTACATCAACGAAATCACGCCCAATGCCAGCGCCCCGGTCTATGACGGCCTGGCCCTGGTGGGCATCAACGTGATGAGTTCGGTCGAATGGCAGCAGTTCGGCCAGTTCAGCTGCTACGTGACCGGCGGCAAAACCTGCCGCAGATTGCGCAACAGCCTGAGCGTTGGTGCCACGCACCTATTCCCGGATGTGCTGCTGGATTTGATGACCAATGCCACCTATGGCGCTGGTGATCTGATCACCGATGAGATGATCGACCTAACGGCGTTTGAGGCCGCTGCCGATTGGTGCCAGACCCGGCGGTATTTCTTCGATGGCGTGCAGGCCGATCGCGTCAATCTGCGGCAATGGGCAGCCGATACCGCAGCAGCGCACCTGCTCAACTTCGGCGAGAGCGATGGCAAGTTCTACCTGCGCCCTGCGCTGCAGTTCACCGCAGTGCCGATCAAAGGGCTGTTCACGGCCGGCAACATCGTTGAGGGCAGCTTCAGCCTGCAGTATCTGGAGCCTGAGGAGCGCGAGCCGATTCAGGTAAGCGTGCGCTACCGCGAGGAGCGGGCCAGCACTGATCTCACCAACCCTGGCATCTTCCCGACCGAGCGCGAGCTGCTGGTGCGGGAGGCAAGCGGCAGTGCCACGGATCCGGTTGAGTCGATCGATCTCAGCGACTACGTCACCAGCCGTGAGCACGCGATCGATGCGGCCAAGTTCATCATCAGGATGCGGCGCATCCCCACGCACGTGATCAGCTTCCGCACCACACACGAAGGCGCCCTGGCGAAGTTCGGCCCGAGCGACTACATCCGCGTGGCGATGGATGAAACGCAATATGACGAGTTCAACAATGGCGTGGTCACAGCAGCTGGCGCCCTGGTCAGCACCAAGCCGCTGGCCGATGGCAGCTACAACGTGATCGCATGGGATGGCACTGACGGCACTCCACCAGCTGATGGCACGTTGGCGGTGAGTGGCAACGGTACGCAGGCCACACCAACAGGCATTGTGTTCACCGTCAAACTACCCAGCACGCAGGTTCGCACCTATCAGATCGAGCGCGTGACGCCCGATGAAGAGAGCACCTTTACGATTGAAGCGATGCACATGCCAACCAACGCCTCAGGCGTTTTGGAACTGGCGGATGGCTTCGATACCGCTGGCAACTGGGTGATTGAAGGCTGATGGCGATCACATTCCCCACCATCGAACCAACAGCTCGCAGCTTCACCGCACCGCGCTGGCCAACGTCTGGTGTCACGACGCAATCCGGCGTGACCACGCGCCGCCTATGGGGTAGCAGGCCATCGCAAGCGCAGCTCAGCCTTAGTTTCGACAACATCAGCGACGACAATGCTGGATTGATTGTTGCTGCCTACAACTCAGCCAAGGGCGCAACAACTGAGCTCACACTGCCCAACGTGTTGTTTAATGGCGCATCTGCTGCATTGACCGGCTGGCTGAACACAACATCAACTGGCGCTGGCATGAAATGGTTTTTTTCGGAAGAGCCGCCAACAGTTGAAAGCGTTGCGCCGGGCCGTTCTTCAGTGCGTGTGGCGCTTGTCGCTGAGCTTAGACTGACCTAAAGACCAGCTAGCTATGGCCGTCAAAACTGCTGCTACCGCTGAACTGCAGTTTGGCGGCGCCGTGATCGGGAAGGTTCGAGACGTATCGCTGAACATCAGCCGCGACCCATTGGAAACCACCGGCATCGGGCAAACCGATCGCACCTATACCTATGGCATTCGCAGCACAAGCGGAAGCGGGACGCTGCTGTATGACTCCAGCGACACGGCAACCCGCAATGTGATGAACACGCTGCTGAGTGATTCGCAATCTCTGTCGCGCGTCAAGCTGGTTCTCGACACTGCAACAACACTCGGCACCATCGAGGGCGATGTTGTTGTCACTCAGGCTGGTGTCAGCGTCAGTGTTGGCGATCTGGTCAGTGTGCCCATCAGCTTCAACGTCAGCGGAAAACCCACCGGTAGCTTCTGATGGCAGTCCTTGGCGTTGGTGGTGTCCTTGACATCAGCCGGGCGATACCCGAGCCGATTGCGCTGTCATCTGCTCGCATCAATACAGGCGGCGCCACGACAACCATCTCGCTGACAAACCCCGGCTACTGGGCGGGCGACCGGATCATCATCGCGTCATCGCTTGGTGTGCCGTTCGATGTCAACGGCGATGGCTATGCCGACTGCCCAGATGGGCATGGCATCTATCGCGGCGGCATTTGGGACACCGGCATCAGCAGGGCTTTTTACGTTGGTGGCGATACAGACGCCAGCCCCTTTTATCGCCAGTACACAGAGACCCTCAATCTGGTCACACAAGCTGGCGATCAGCTTGTGACTCAGAGTGGCGATGCGCTGATTGGCCTTTCAGGTGCGGAGGGGCTTGAAGATTTCTACAACAATGCCGCCAATACCGGCCTTGCGACACAGGCCGATGGCTACATGAGCCGCGACGAGCTGGACCGCATCCGCCTTTGGACTACAGAGGCGGCGGCACATTCTGCCTCTGGCACAGAGAAAGCTATCGGCAAGGTTAAGTGCGGCAACTTCATCGTCGCCTACTACGACGATGCTGCGCAGTACACCACAGCGATCAACACTGCAGCGACATCACTCAATGCCCTCACGCTGTTGCAATCTGAACAGTTGCTAGCGAGCGTCATCACGCTGCCCGCCGGATTTGCGGCACTGTGCGACGACGCAAACCGCAACTGGAAGATGCAGTGCGATCTTGAGGAATGGGTGATGTCGATCGACGCCACCAATCTTGATACCACTGCGATCGGCGAAACCTTTGGTGAGCACGTGAAATCTTTGGTGCGCGGTGCTGGTACGCTTCAATTCCAAGCGGATCACCGCGCCCAGACAGGTGAAGAGGACGGCCTAGCACTGTTGCGCCTTGTCTTGCTCACTCAAAACCAGTGCAACACTAAAGCGCGTTTCCATCTTTACAAAAACCGCACTGCGCCTAACCCCCAGATTGATGGTTCGGTTTACTACGAATGCGAGATACTTCTCACAAATTCAAGGCTGAATACAAGAGCAGGCGACATTATTGCCGGCACTGCTGATTTCGTAGCAACATCTGAAATCAAGATCAAGGTTGCCGCCGGCTAGACTCAGAGCACGTAGGACCAATGGAAGCCCGTGGCCAGCCTTGGATTTGCCGGTGACAGCGGCTCGCTGAGCGACATCAACGCAACCCAAGGCGAGTTTCGCGAGCAGATTGCGGCGCTGAATGACCTGATGCGTCAGGTGGCGGGCAACGCGGCGATTTCCGCGGGCGACTCTGCCCAGGCCGATCCGCTTAACGCTCCCTTCACCCTTTACGTCAACCCCTACACCGGCAGCGATGAGTTCGTCGGCGGCGCTTACAACACGTTTGAAGCGGGCGCCACGCAGCAAGAAATCATCGACTCCAAGCTGAAGCGCCTCGAAAAGCAGCGCCTCACCTGTGGTTTTACGCCGCAGCGCCCCTTCCGCACGATTAACCGTGCCGTGATCGAGGCAGCGATCATCACCAGCAAGGACTGGTACACGATCACCGACCCTGCCGCGCATGTTGACTGCGTGAGCATCGTGCTGGCGCCCGGCGTCCACACCCTTTACAACGACCCCGGCAGTGGCAGCACCAGCCTCACGAGCTGGGGCACGTCCAAGAACCCGACCACTGCCGAGCTGATCCAGTTCAACCCGGCCACGGTCGGCGGTGTGCTGCTGCCACGCGGTTGCTCCCTGTGCGGCGCTGATCTGCGGAAGGTCACCATCCGCCCCAACTGGGTGCCGGCTAACGCAGACGAAGCGGCTGATTACAGCAACCGCCGCGAGATGCTGAAGATTACCGGCACCGGCTACTTCTTCGGCTTCACCATCATGGACAAGGTGGGCTCAACGAGCAGCCATCACCTTCTGTCTGGATTTGGCTTCGCCAGCAAAGCTGAGCTTGATGCTTTCTATGCCAAAACTCTGAGCGCCGTTGGTGATGGTGCAGATCTAGCAGCCACACTGACCAAGACCCGTGGCACCGAGTACCAGATTGTTGGTCCAATCGACCGCACCCAATCGCCTACTGAGGCATGGGACACCACCAGTAGCGCTTCGCCGTACATCTTTAACTGCTCGATCCGCTCCAACTATGGGATGGGCGGCGCCTTCATGGATGGCGGTAAGGTCGAAGGTCTTAAGAGCATGGTTACCGCCAATTTCACTGGTGTGAGCCTGCAGAAGGACATGACCTGCTGGCAGCGCTATAGCGGCAGTTCATGGACCACCACCACTTACGCGCAATACATTGCCACTGACCCTGACAACGTTCGGATGAAGCCCGAGCGCATCAGTCGTCATATTTCAGCAATCAATAATGCCTTCATTCAAGAAGTCAGCATCTTTGCTATCGGTCAAGGCATCCACCATTTCACGGATCTTGGTGGTGAGGTCACGATCACCAATAGCAACAGCAGCTTTGGCGGTTGCGCCGCTATCAGCAAGGGCTACAAAACCTTTGCCTTCCCGCTAGATCGAAACTGGACTGTTGACGCTGTTCGTGTACCGCTCAACCTAAGCGAAAAGACCGGCAACATTCGCCGCGTTTATCTCGGCACCATTGCTTCGATCACCAGCAGCAAGATCACTCTGGAAACTGCTCTTGCGGTTGACTCTACAAGTGAAACCGTACCAGCAGTCCTGCTGCGTGATGGCTACACGCTGGCTGATGGCACCCGCGTTTGGGTCGAAAACCCCCTCGGTGATGATTGGCGTACAAGTCTGACAGCATCGGCCTGGAGTGCTGCTAGCGCTGATGAGATCAATGTTTCTGGCGCCCTAGAGCAAAGCGGCACTGATGATGCACCTGGCATCAATCCTGACACTGGCCTAAGCGTTGCTGTCGGCAAACGTGTTTACGTCCGCCGTTTAGTGGACACGCGCACGCCTGAAGAGCGGCGTCTATCAATCAAGCTGAACAACACCGCAGTCGCACGCCTGCCGCAGCGTAATTTCATCGTTCAAACCGATCCAGGACGTGCGGGCGGTGCTATCGCCGATTTGTTCGGCACAACCGGCGATGATGTAATTCTGGTTGGCGCTACTGGCATTGGCGATACAACATCAACTGGTGTAGCCAAAACTTCTGAGATCACACTACGGCGTGGCTCTGCTGACGTGAGCTATGCAGTTAGTACTTTTTACCGCGCTGGCACGGTCGTCAAATATCAAGGCAAGCATTATCAATCGTTAAAAGATCAAACCACTGCAGGCTCAGGCGGCCCTGATCCTGCGACCTGGGGCGAAACCTTTGTGCATATGCCCTCTGCTTATAACGCAGAGGACAATACCGCAAACAATGCGCCGATCATCCTGTTGGATACTGACACCAGTGATGACGCCGATAGCGAAACGCTTGGCATAAACTTCACCACCGGCTGGACCTCTGCCGGCACGTTGCGCAATCAATACCGCACCGCAACGGATTATCTCGGTGTTTACGGTTTCCTCGTGGCGCTGGGCTTTAGCAGCGCTGCCGCGCATTCTGCATTGGTTCCGCAGGCTGAAGCAGATCGTGATCGTGACCCAACCAGCTCCGCAGACTTCCCGACCCCGCCATCCAGCGGAGCCGCAAGCGGACTTGGTAACTGGGCCATTGAATTCCGCCGCCCGAGTGTGTTGCGCCTTTATGGCCACGCTTGGGAATGGGCAGGCTTCCTGAACTATTCCAAAGCGCTTCCTGCGGCACAGCAGGAGCTTGGCGCACAGAATAAGTTCACCTATTACTTCACCAGTGATAGCGGTGGCCGTGTGGTGCCGCAAGGATCGAACGAAGATGGTTTCAACATCACCCCGCGCGGTCTGGAGGACATTGAAACTGGCGCCACGTTGACAGTCGATGCGATCGGCTCGGCAACGCTGGATGACTTTCAAGTCACAGATTTTCCCAATGGATTGACGGCCAGCACCCTTGAGGTGGATGAGCTGATCGTTCGCAATACGGTTGATCTGCCAACTGCTGCAACCACAACTGAGGTCGCGGGTGCGGTTGAGCTTGCCAGCGCTGCTGAGCTGCGTGATTCTGCATCAATTAGCGGCACAAATGACACGCAACGAAACAACAGCATCAACGCTGATCCTGTTGTTGTCACTAAGAAGGGACTTGAATACTGGAAGACGCAGAATCGACTAGTCAGCGCCAGGAGTGGCGTGCAATATGTTTATGTTGATCCAGTTAATGGACGCAACGTAACTAGCACCGACACGTTGCTAGCAGATCCTCCGACTTCAGCTACTGACAACAAGCCAGTCAAAACTTTGAGGGCTGCCGTCAATTATGCAAATGCTGCATACAGCCCAAGCGAGACTGTTGAGTTCCGCATTGGACCTGGTGTTTACCTTGAATCTGAGACGATCACATTTAACTCAGTGACCCGTATCCGAGCTTGGAATTTTAGTACTCAGTCTTACCTTAATGATGACCAAGCCGGCGGCACCACTCCGTTCATGGGGCAAGCTTCAGACGGCAAGTCATGGGATCAGACGCGAGCTTACTTCACTGATAGCCAGAATCATCCTATTTTTCTAACTCAGGCTAGCATGGCCTACCCTTTTACGCCAGAAAGGGCTTTTCTGAGATTGCGGCCATTAACGCTTTCTTTTCGGGAGCAGGCATCTGTGGCGGGTGTTGTTTGGTGGGGCGCAGTGGAAACTATAACCAGTGATGACGTGCCTGATAGTTTTTTTGCTGGCAGGGCCGCAATTTCTGACTGGAGGGTAGACGCAAAAGCGGCACCCGATGATGCTATTAACTATTTTATAAGAGAAGAGCTTGCGACAAGCACAAGCAGCGATATCACGGCCAACGGCCTTCAGTACATTGAGGCCAATCCCTGTATTTCTGCTCAAAAAGCGCTAACGATCAGCAACGTAGCTATTGATGCTATCTGCCCATGCGATATAATATCTAATAGCATACAAAATCACTCTGTATTCCAAACTGCAGGCGAACCAATTCTCGCCCGTGGTGTCTGGCTAATTGGCAATGTAAATATCAGCTCAAACTTGCCATCTGCGCCAAAACTTCGCGGTCAAACTACTTACCAGATCACAGGCTTTGCAGAATCTGTATTTGACATTGACCAAATTGAAAACAGGCAGGATGGTATTACTCTAAACCTTGGAGGCTTTCGTGAAATTACTGGCGGCACAGGCACCGATGCTGATTACAACTTTACGTGGAACAATATCCACTTAGTCAATAATGCAATGGCCTACCCCACCGCCGCTAATGACACTTCGCCAGAGGGCAGCGCTTGGAAAAACATTGGCCCAGCGGTGCAGGGCCTTTTCGGGGCTCCTTATTTTGTAGCAACGACAAACGCACGGCACTGGCATGCTGGTTTTGTTGTTTCGACAGATCACTATCAAGGATTTGCAGGTAAATTTGGCAATTATGGAATTTTCAATAACGCTTCTGTCAACAGAAGAGCAAAAGGTATTCACACGATAGTTAATGGTTTTACGGTTAGGTCCTGTCTCACGCATTATTTCTTGCGTCAAGCTGGGACAACGGCGGCGCCAGCTGATTCAGGCTATCCAGCAACCCCAGGGGATATTGGGTCGCAAGAGGATTTTGATGCCCTTAATGTTGAGGTAACTCCTATCGCTAGGGGGATTGATGTCGACAAACCCCTTGCCGCTTTCCGGAGCATCAAGCTATGACCTATTCCTGGACCTTCAAAAACCTGCGCGTTGCTGCTAAGCAAGGCGACCTTGCTGATGTGATGGTCAGCGTTGACTACCGCATTGGCTACACCGCCGACCGCTCTCGGTGGGCGTATCACTACGGCAGCGTGGATTTTGCACCGGCAGATCCGGCGCTGTTCACCGAATACACCTCTATCACTGAAGAGCAGATGATTGGTTTTGTTGAGCAAGCACTCGGTGATGAGTTGGCGGTAATCCAAACGGCATTACAGGCTGAGTATGCCAACCCAATTACTACCCGTTCTTTGCCTTGGGAGGTGGCGTTAGACTTTGGCGAAGGGTAGCCTTTCGTCGCTGTGGCCAACACCAAGATCACCGAGCTGACACAGCTCACCAATCCTGTCAGCACTGATGTGCTGCCGATTGTTGACGTAGGAGCAGACGTTACCAAGAAGATCAGCATTGCGGATCTGCTGAAGAACGCATCGGCTGGCACTGCTGCAGCGCCGGGCATTGCTTTTGATGGCGACACCAACACCGGCCTCTACTCCCCCGGCGCAGATCAAGTAGCCATCTCGACTAATGGCGAGGGGCGGTTGTTTGTTGATAGCAGTGGAAGGGTTGGGGTTGGCTCATCTCCATCGACTAGGAAATTTGAAGTTCTTGATTCAAGCAACACTGTCGCTTCTTTTCTGCGTAATACAACAGGCGAAGGAGCAATTCGAGTCGGAAATACTGATGGCGATATTTACATTGGCTCGTCTCAAGGCGATGCCGTTTTGCAGGCATCTTCTAACACGGGAAGATTTTTCTTTAATGCAGGCGTTAACTCAAGAATGATTATTGACTCCTCCGGCCGCTTAGGTCTGGGGACTAGTAGCGCTAGTTATGAATTAAGTTTTGATGTTCGTGGAAACATATACTCGACGGATGGAACTGTTCAAAACATATTAGGGCATGTTGCGGCTCAATATGGAACAGTTGGGACCGTGAGTAATCACCCGTTCCGCGCTTACACGAATGGCAACGTTGCGTTGACCATTGATACGTCACAGCGAGTAGGGATTGGCACTACGGGTCCTAGTGTTGCCCTTGATGTTGTTGGCCAAGTTAAAGCCTCGGTACTCTTTAATGCAAATGGTGAAGGCTTTATACGAGGCGATGCGGCTGGAGAACTTCGGTTGCAGGAGGGGACGAGCGGTGTCACATTTTACAATAATTCAAACAACGCAGAACACGCCCGCATCGACAGCTCCGGCAGGTTGTTAGTTGGCACGTCTACTAGCCGTAGCGTTGGCACAATTTCAGCTCGTTTTCAAGTCGAAGGGTTTACAACTGCCGAGTCTTCAATCAACGTTGTAAATAACAGAGATAGTGCGGATCCGCCCAATATTCGATTTGGGAAAATCCGCTCTAACGGAGCCGTAGTAAATAACGATATTCTGGGCCAGCTTGCATTCTGTGGTCACGATGGAACAGACCTAGATACTAATGGTGCCTATATTCTTGCATATGTAGACGGGACACCTGGAGCAAATGATCTTCCAACTCGCCTAGTGTTCTCCACTACTGCCGACGGAGCGAACAGCCCGACGGAGCGGCTGAGGATTACGAACGCAGGATTTTCTTATTTCTTTTCAAATGGTGCGACCGTCATCGCTTCAACTGCAGACAGCGCCGGAACTTCAACCGCAATTTATGTCGGAAGAAATTCAGCCACGGCAAGCAACATTGGATCTGGAAATGATTGTTTTTATGTTTACTCCAACGGCAACATCGTAAACACCAACGACTCTTACGGACCACTTGTGTCTGACATTAAATACAAAGAAAATATTGTAGACGCCGGGTCTCAATGGGACGACTTTAAGGCAATCAAATTCCGTAAATTTAACTTCAAACCGGAAACCGGCTTTGAGACATTTACGCAGCTAGGTGTTATTGCCCAAGAGGTTGAACTTGTTTCACCTGGTCTTGTTACAGAGACTCCTGATCTCGATGAAAACGGCAATGACCTTGGCACTACTACAAAAACGGTCAAATCATCGGTTCTTACTAAAAAAGCACTGGTCGCACTGCAGGAAGCAATGGAGCGCATTGAACAGCTCGAAGCCAAAGTTGCAGCTCTTGAGGCCTCGTAGGCCTACTCATCTGGGGCGGTACACACCGCCCTTTTTAATGCGTGGTAGTGTTGGTGGGCAGGCGTGCGTCAACACCCTGCCCTGGCCACAGTTCCCTAGAAACCATGAACCAGAAAGATTACAAGCTTGAGCTGCTCGCGGCAATTGAAAGCAGCAAAGACAAAGACGCCCTCACTGTGACTCGTGAGTTCATGGCGCAAAAAGCCTTGGATGATCTATACGAAAACAATGCCGATGGCATGAAGCGTCTTGCTGACTCGTAACCATTACCTCTAAGCACCCATGACCGATTCACTTGCTGCTTTTCTTGAAAGCGCCCGAGGAACTTTTCTTGAAGAAGATAGGAATTCAAACTTTCCCAGTGAAAATTCTATGCCAGTTGATTACCGTTCGCTTTGCATTCGGCTCCTAATTGCCATTGATTCCGGCAACGCTAAGGCCGAAGAACATGTGCTCTGCCTGATTCGACAAGCAGTCAAAGACGAAGAGAATCGAGCAGTGCTACGTGCTAGCAAAACCCAGTAGTCGCTTCCACTTCTATGTCTGAACTTTCACTCGCAGCCCAGGAAGTGTTCTGGGCTTTCAACAAGGCAGCCAGCGGCGAGCCTGATGACTGGCACTATCTGCCTGCTGTTGCCGCCGCCCTGCGAGCTGCTGCAGATCAAGTGGTACCGGCAAACGGATCAAGAAAAAACAACGAGATTCGAGCTGAGTTTCTTGCTATTGCGGACGAGCTTGAGGCTTCGTAGCCACCTTCTCTAGGGTGGACAGCCGACCCTTCCCAATTGGCTGCACCCCTCTTAGCATTAAACAACCGGCACCTGATCATGCCTGACACCAACCCCGCACCTGGTATCGACTTCCCCTTCACTGTGTGGAAGGTCGCCAACATGGAGCGCAACCTCGACGCTATCGGCACTGTGTTCACGGTTCACTACACCGTGACGCACTTCCGTGATGGCGAGCAGGCTGGCGCCTATGGCTCCATCGGCCTTGAAGCTCCAGAGGAGGGCAGCGGCATCTCTTACGCCGAGCTCGATGAAGAAACCGTGATCGGCTGGGTGAAATCGCACTTTGGCGATGAAAAGGTCGAAGAGATTGTCCAGGCACTCGACAGCCAGATCACAGAAAAGCTGGCACCTAGCAAGGCTGCTGGTGTGCCCTGGGGCTAACGGAGCAGAATCATGCCATTAGGTTTTAAGGCTGAATACGAGGTCGCTGACCTTGGCTCACTCACTGCAGCCGGGGTCAGCAACAGCGAGATCACGACCGGGATCGACCTGGCTTTCCAGGTGACGGTTGCCGACATCGGCACCAGCGTGTCGATCCGGCTGGAAGGCAGCGTCGATGGCGAAAGCTATTTCAACCTCGACGAGAGCGAAACGGACACCGTGCTCACGGCCAACGGCACCTATGGCTATGCGCTGAATGGTTGCCCAGTGAAGTATGTGCGCTTTCGCCTGGTGAGCATTGATGGAGGCTCCCCGACGGTCTCGGCCAAGGTCGGATCAATGTGATGAAAAACCTAAGGAGCAGCATCAACGGCGGATTGCGGAGCAGCAAGCTGGGCGGCTTGACTTTGCTCAGGATCTTGCTGGCGGAATCGGGAGAAAAACTGATGACGCAAGATGGTCGGTTGATAGCCTTAAATCGATAGCGGCACAGCTACCGTGAACCTGTAGCCACTGCTGCCATGATCGAAGTCATTGCTGCAGTGGCGGGTGCATCAATCAGCGTCGCTGCCATGGGTGCCATGGGATTCAGCCGCAAGTCTGATGAGGCACGTGATGCTGTAATCAGGCTCACTTCAGCGGTGGAGCACATCGCGACACAGCTTGAAGTGCTCCATACAGACATAAAGGGCGACCGTAAGGAATTCTTCACGCGCATCTCGACGGTTGAACAGCGCGTGTCTAGGTTGGAAGGAAGACCACCATCCTGTTGATCCATGGACATCATCAATCACCCTGCCTTCTGGATCGTGATTGCGGCAGCGTCTGAGCTGATCGCTCTGTCGCCCCTGAAAGACAACAGCATCATTCAGCTGGCATTCCATGCCCTGCGTGCAATCAAGGGAAAAAAGCTCTAGGTAAAACCTTGGAGCAAGCAGCGCGGGAGTGGTGGTTCGAGACCATGCTCCCCGGCAGGTTGGACGATGCTGAGCGTGATTGGCACGCAGCGCAGCCTGCTGACCCTGAGCCGGTGATCACGCATGAGCCGGTAGATGAAACGCTGCAAACGGGCGACAGCCGCCTGCTGGGTGGCGCGATGGAGATCAAAGCCCCATGGAAACGAGAATGAGCAACACGGCGCCGATCACCCTTGAGCAGCTGTTCAGGTACTACAAGCAGCTGCCACATCAGGCCGCGGCGATTGACCTGCTCGAGCAAGACCTGGCGGTGAATGGCTACCAAGCCGCCATGCGACGTGATCGTGCATGGTTCGCTACCTGGAGCCAAGACGGCAAGCAGACGGATCTGGCCGCGGCTATCAAGATCATTAAAGAGTTTGAAGGCGTACACCTATCGGCCTATCCCGATCCGTTGAGCGGCGGCGACCCGTGGACGATCGGTTATGGCACCACGCGCTACAGCGGCGGTGTGCCGGTCAAGCGCGGCGATCGGATCACGATGATCGAAGCCGACATGTTGTTGCGCCTTGAGATCGATCGCATCCACGACAAGCTGCGCAGCACCGTGCCGGATTGGAAGGTGATGGATGACAATCAGCGATCAGCGCTGATCAGCTTTGCCTACAACCTCGGCTCTGGGTTCTATGGCACTCAGGGCTTCGAGACGATCAGCAGATGCCTGCGCGAGCGTGATTGGGCTGCAGTACCAGCTGCGCTTGAGCTTTACCGCAATCCCGGCACCAACGTGGAGGCCGGCCTATTGCGGCGCAGGAGATCAGAGGGGCAGCTATGGGGCAGGCACCAGGTGCAACAGCAGCAGGAGCCAGCCAAGCTGCGCCCTGGCAGTTCCTTCAGCTCACGGATCACGCCTCACATCCGGCTGGGTGAGTTTGCGCTGGATCAAGAGGCCAGACGCTTTGACAATCAGGGCCAGGTAGACATCGCTGCGGAGCTGGCGGCCTTTATGGAGCGTGTGCGTGTGCAGTTCGGTGGCAAGCCGATCATCATCACCAGCGGCTACAGGCCGCCTGCGGTGAACACTGCAGTAGGTGGCGCCAGCAACAGCGAGCATCTTTACCGGCCCGGCTGCGGTGCTGTGGATTTCTACATTGCAGGAGCAGACATCAACGCAGTGCAGCGCTGGTGCGATGCAAACTGGCCGTATTCACTGGGCTATGGCGCACCTAAAGGCTTTGTGCATCTCGGAATACGAAGCGGTCGCCCGAAGGTACGATGGGACTACTGACTCCACTGCGTGGATCATTGCATTGATGGCACCAACCTCATCCCAAAACGCAGTGCAAAACACAAATTCCGGCAAGAAATCTTCAAGGCATGGCAACATCAATGCGCTTATTGCGGCGAATCAGCTGATACATTAGATCATGTCAGGCCGCGGCATAAAGGTGGTGCTACTGTAACCACTAATCTTGTGCCAGCGTGCCGTAATT
>Ga0208898_1000532_pt1 | contig 29465 bp, 52 predicted proteins | sample VirMetDEL_Mar_4_FD_184513 | JGI IMG/M metagenome (GOLD analysis project Ga0208898, IMG submission 184513) | Aqueous microbial communities from the Delaware River and Bay under freshwater to marine salinity gradient to study organic matter... | ecosystem: Environmental > Aquatic > Marine >...
CGCCTAGTTAAAATGACCTTGTTGAATCGCAGCCGTGGACCCCTTCCTGACACCACTGGTTACGGCAGCGATCATCGCTGGTGTTAGCGCGTTATGGCGGATCGACAAACGTGCCAGCGTCATGGATACAAGGATGGCTCTAATCCTGGAGCAGATCACGGCGTTACGCAGCGACCACAAGGAACGTCTCGACGATCACGAGCAACGGTTGCGTCAGATCGAAAGCCGCAGCTAGGGTGAGCAAACAACTTAATTTGAATTAAGTAATGGATCCCACCACGATCGCAATTATCGCAATCCTTGCCGCGGCTGGCTCTGAGATCATTACGCTGCTGCCTATGCGCGAGAACAGCTGGATTCAGCTGCTAATTAAAGTGCTCAACGCGATTGCCCAAAAAAAGTAGGCGGCACAACGTGGCTCTTGCGCTTTGGCGACAAGGACTGGCGGCATCAGCTCAATAAGGTTGCGCGTGATCACAAGTTCCACGCGACCTTAAAACCAAAGCTGGACAATGCGATCGAGGATTGGCACAAGACGCAACCCGCTACGGTGCCGCCACCAATTATTAGCAGTGAAGAGCTGCGAATAACTGCACCCTGGGCAACTGATGAGCAATCCGGCACCGATCAAACTTGAGGCGCTGTTTAAGTATTTCCGAGCCTTGCCGCATCAACAGGCTGCTATTCAGGAGCTTGAACTTGACCTTCAGTGCAACGATTTCTGCGAGGTTATGCGGCGTGATCGCCCGTGGTTTAAGACTTGGAGTCAGGATGGCAAACAGGCTGACTTAAAGCTCGCACGGCTCCTGATTAAGGAGTTTGAGGGCTGTCATCTCTCGGCTTATCCAGATCCCCTGTCAGGTGGCGATCCGTGGACTATCGGCTACGGCACAACGCGGTATAGCGGTGGTGATCCTGTAAAACGCGGGGATAGAATTACTGTCATCGAAGCGGACATGCTTCTCGATGTTGAAATTGATCGAATCCATAGGAAGCTCCGCACCAGTATTCCAGCTTGGAATGAGATGATCGACGAGCAAAAATGCGCGTTGATCAGCTTTGCTTATAACTTGGGCAGTGGGTTTTATGGTGCGGCTGGTTTTGAACCACTTAGCCGCTGCTTGCGCGAAAAGGATTGGGGTGCAGTGCCAGCAGCCTTAGAGCTTTACCGAAACCCTGGCACAAATGTCGAAGCTGGACTTTTGCGGCGCCGTAAAGCAGAAGCAGAAGTTTGGGCAAAAGGTGTTGATCAAAACGGTTTAGCCGCGACTGCTCTTAGTGTTGATGCACCATTTAGCGCTCACCTAACGCCAAACATTAAACTGGGTGAGTTTGCCCTAAGAGAAGAGCGTAGGCGCTTTGACCGTGCCGATCAAATTAGAACGGCAATGTACCTGGCGACGTTCCTAGAAAAGGTGCGCTCTGCCTTTGGCAACAAACCTATCATCATCACCAGCGGCTACCGTCCACCTGTTGTTAATTCTGCTATTGGCGGCGCTCGTGATTCGGAGCACTTGTATAAGCCTGGTTGCGGCGCTGTCGATTTCTACGTTTCAGGGGCAGAAATTAAAGAGGTTCAAGACTGGTGTGATAAATATTGGCCGCATAGCGTCGGCTATGGCGCTAGTAAAGGATTTGTGCATCTTGGCGTTCGAGCCAATGGCAAAGACTTGAGTCAGGCTCCTCGTATTCGTTGGGATTATTGATGCTTTTTGCTCGCCAGATTTAAAACGTAGCACTGACAAAGGTGCCCGTAAAAACGCAATGCTGCATAGTCCTTTAAAAAATCACGGGTCATACCTAAGTAATGGACTCTATAGCTTTGAACACCGTCTTTAACGATCTTTTCAAACCTTGGCGGTTTCATAGCGCTACCCTTTTAGATATGCCTTAAGCCAATGTCATGGGGACAATGGATGGTTGTAGAGTTTTCTGTTGAGGAGGAGCTACGCATAGAAAGGCAGGCGCGAACAGTACTCCAGTGTGACGACAGCGCAGAAGTCGCCAAACTTTGCGCTTCCCTGGTTAAACAAAATGCATATTTAACTCAGTTGGTTCGGCAAGCTACAGGTCATATAACACAACTTGAGATAATGCAAGTTATAGAAGATATAGACAATCCTGAACCCGAGCAAAGCGAAGCAGTCAGATTATTGTGCGAGTCTGGAAATTGGGATCTGATTGATCAAGATGACACTCGGGACCGAAACCTGTTCGTAACACTTCTGCTGGTAGGGCTTGCTCCGTTTCTTTGGTTGATTGGGGCTTTTGCTGATCTGCTAGCGATAGTGATGCGAACCATGAATCGAGTGATTCGGAGCTTGGTGTCTTAGCAGGAAGATCTAAGAAATCTCGCACTTCTTTTGGGTCGCGCAAATAAACACTTACTCCTAGTGCGTGAGCGATAAAAAACCTGCCATTAAAATCTTTGCCGGTTTCGACCGTGATGCCACCTTGTAGATGGATCCGCTCTCGCCTCATATTGGGTATTTTTTGAGAATGTGGTTAAATCCTAAGACAATATCTTCCCAAAAAATCGTAGGTACTCTGTTTTTCCATGTCATGCTTCGGGCGCGTATAGAAACTTCACATGGCTGTGCGGTGTAAAACCTATGTTCACAACAAGGACAAAGACGACGCCGAACAAAATCTCCCTCTGCAGTACGAAAAGTCGTCAAGACATCAGTAGTTAAGCTGCCGCAATTAGGGCACGGCGGACCCATTCGATTGATTCCCATTGTCTAGCTCCAACCCCAGATCAAGCTGGAGCATTTCTTCTGTCTTTGTGACTTTCCCGGCGGTTTACCTTGCAGAATTGCTTTCAAATCTTGCTCGGCTAAAACAACTTGTTTCCGAACCAATTCACGTCCCATGCCGAGTTTTTTGCCAATTCGAGGGCTTGACAAAGGCGGTTCACCGTCGAGCCCATAGTACATAGTTAAAATTTGTTTTCTTTGTTCTCCCAACTGATCCATTGCCTGATGTATGGCTTCGATCTTGGTGTCAAGCAATAATTCATCCTCTGGATTTTGCTCTTCGTCAGAAATTAAATCAATAATGCTACTGCAATCCTCTGACTTGTTTTTTGCCTTGGAGTCGAGGCTAGTGACATCAAATGCGTTTTGAAGATAATCGCGGACTGTTTTAGGCTGCATCCCAATTAGCTCTGCACATTGTTCAATAGTTGGCGGCTTGTTGTGTTTGCACATGTAGTCGAGCGTAAATTTTTCAATTTTGCGAATGGCGTCTGTCGCACCACTTGGCAATTTAATAACACGGTCCTGAACCTGTGATGCGCGAATAATGCCTTGTCTAATCCACCAAAAAGCATAAGTTGAGAATTTGTAGCCGCGAGAAGGGTCAAACAGTTCGACAGCTCTTATTAAGCCGATATTCCCTTCTTGTATTAGATCAAGCATTGATATGCGATTGACCATTCTGTTATATTTTGCCGCTACACGAATAACCAAGCGTAAATTTCCTTGGATCATCCTTCGCTTGGCTCTTTCACCAGCTTTGATGATTCGCTTTTCTTCTTTTGACAAGTCTTCTTTGTCGGCAAGCGCAATCATTTTTTGAATTGCATTACCCAGTTCAATTTCCTCCGCTGGTGTCAACAGAGGGATCTTGCCGATTTCATTCAAGTAGTCGCCAATTGAGTCAGACATTGCATATAAAAATGGGGGCAAAGCCCCCAAAACATTAGAACGGCATTTCGTCGGATTCAACCTTTGGCTTAGGAGGCAGAGAGAAGTCGTTGACAGCGACGTTGAGGTTAGAGCGGGTTTCGCCCTTCTTGGTTTCGTAGGTCTCGATGTAAGCCTGACCGGTGACGGTGACTTGCGAGCCCTTGGTGAGGTAATCGCTAACGACCTTGGCGCGGGGACCCCACACAGCACAGCGGAGTGCCGAGGTGTGCTCCTCGCCTTTAATCTTCTTGTTGCAGATGATCGTGAAGTTAGCTACGTCGTTGTCGCCAACGGTGCGGACTTCGGGGTCGGCGGCTAGGTAGCCTACTGCGGTGATTTGGAGCATGAGCCGAAGAATTTAGAAAGGATAACTGACAGAGCTTGTTGCGCGGAGTACTGACGTGACTGCATAAAATGTTCCAACTGTAACCGCAGATGCGGTGGCAGCAGTTCAAGATCAGCAGGGAGATGAGGCTTCATAAATTTGCGTTGTGCGGCATAAGCCGCTGCCATCTGAGCGTGCATCATCTCATCAGACATTGCATTACCGAGTTAAGCGCTCCGTAATAAACCGCTGATGGACAGGAAGAGTGATGTGGACGGAGATGAGTTCACCTTCCGGCACATTAAATTCCTTTTGGAACTCCTTGATGATTTTGTTCCTGCTAGCAACCGGTTCCTCTTTAAGGAGATCCCGGATTGTCTTTAGGTCAGAGTCGCTCAAGGGCGTCTCTTCGGCGGTAAGCTCGGGAGCTTGTACCTTAGGTCTAGCAGCGGCTTTTTGCTTTTGCTCTGGCGGCGCAGAATCCTGAACAGTTGTTACAGACTCGCCTTTCGCCTCCTCAATTTCCTCTCGGGCCCAAAGCTCATACCCAAGTGAGAAAAAGTATGCAGAAGCAGCACAAAGAGCCCGGCGATGCGAATCGCAAATCATTCGACTTGTAATTTTATCGCCAGGAACCGGGTTGTTACGGTTGTCAGTGATGGCATAGACGAAATCAGTCGTCTCAGTGCCATCAACACCCTTGAAGTAAACAACAAGATAGCCAGTGCCATCTGGTGCGTTCCATACATGTCCCTGCCGTTCAGGATTGGGACGAATTTGCATCTGGTAGCCGGGAGCTGCCGTATGCAAATGGTTAGCGATTCTTGCCCAGCTGACATAATCAGCGGCGTAGGAGCCAGAACCTTTGCGGAAAACATCATCTTTTGAGATGACACCCGCAAGATTTGGGATGTTCATTGATTTTTTAAGAGCGCAGTGAGCGTTATGATCGCACCTGGCTGGTCGTTTGGTCCACAGTAACGCTTGATGGCGTTAATGGAAACGACTTGGCGATCATCATCAAACAATACGCCAGTCATGGCGTCATTTGTGCTTCTTAGCAATTTGTCTAAATCGCCATTGGAAGCTGAGGTGCAATAGTAGGGGGCGCACGAGCGTAAACCACTTTTTAAGTAATGAGATTTGGGGCGTTGAAACATAAAAACTACAGAGAGTGACATCAGCACGGAAGTGTCCCAATCGGCAGTTTTATTTTCAATGGCGGCAAATTTTACATCTTGCCGCCAAGGCTTTACCTTTTTGCTTGATTCAACCATTACACCCCGTCCGATGTGTTTTTTTGAGCCTTGTGGCGCGGGTACACCGCAGACGGAGAACGTAATGCTGTTGTTCAATTGTTTATTCGAAGCTGATAGTAGATTGTCATATTTCGGCTTGCCAGTCCACTGTCAATGTCTTTTTGCTTAATGGCGCTAATTGCCTTTTCGGCTTCTTTGCTGTATTTGTAAGTATTTCTTTCGCATCGGGAATACTTGGCATTTGGAAATTCATAAATGCCTTGATCCGTTTCAAATGAGTCGAGTTCACCTAGGGCTAAAGCTCCTTGAAGCTGTTCTTTGATCCAGGCTTCTTGGCTTTCTAAATCCTCTTTTTGGGATCGGATTTTTAAAAGCTCATCTATCAGTTCCTGTGCGGTTGTCATGATTGGGCGCAATGAGTTTGTCGGTGGTTGAGAGGCTGGTCAGACGCCTGCCTCTCAATTGAGGATACTACGATCGACTGAATATGCCAAGAAAGAGGTCGGGGGCTTACATGAGATAAATGCTGCTTGCACGATGCCCGAAGGGAAGAAGCTCCTGGAACTGCATCGTGTCCTCGACGGGAACCTTTAGTTTCTTGCGCTTGGAACGTTGACCCTCACCAATTAGCCCGACCAGTGAGCATCCCCTACGCAGGCAGCAGCATAACCGCTTGCTCGGATCACTCAATGCCCCGAATTACTCTGCATGATGTTTTGCAGAATTTAGACGCCAGCAAAATTCAAGATAAGTTACCTCCCAACTCTCATCACTTTCGAGCATAGTCTTTTGTAAATCGCTAAATTTAATTTGATCTTCTTCGGGGATGTTGTCAAAAATCGACATAAACTGCAGAATCAGGTGGCGAATTTTGAGAAGCACTTAGGATAAGCCCCTTTCCAAATCAACATCTACTCCCAAATCCCAAAGTCGTTCTTTATACTTGCGCCGGATAGATCTAATTTCTGCTGCTTTGCTCCAGTTTTCTTGACGCAAAAAATAGAGTTCGCGCAAGGTTTCCCAGTGATACCCGGTAAACAGAAGGTTTTCGGGGCATGGCCCTGGCGATGTTCGAGTCATGATCTCATGAATTTGCTGCACTATGGCGAAAATGGATGAAAGGCGCGAGCACCTGTCGCCAATTGTTGTACTTACGTTGCACCGTGCTTAAGACTTGGGAAGCTGGACTTACGAGTTGATCGCACTTTTCGATGCGCTTTAGTCTTGCGAGATTTGTCTTGCGATTTGATTTTTTCACAGACTTCTTTGTAGCCAGGCGGTTCAAGTTCTGGATGCCTAATAAATATCTCGGTCCAATTTGGCTTGTCTTTCATCTTTTAAAAAGAGCAGTTTTGCAGCCGAAAAATATCCCAAGCATCAACCCATGCGAGCAAACATTCATCTGGATGACTTTGCAGCAAATTTGTTCTGCCTGGCCCGACCACCAGGGTATAGCACCAATCAATATGCAAGTTCGGGAAACGATCTATAAGCATGGACAGGTAGCCGCCCAATTGCGCGTTCGCTGGTTTTCTGCTGCCCACTGAGGCAATAGAACCGACAGTTTTTAAGTCTCCCAAAACCACCTTGTCATTCTCGGTCCTAAGCAAAAAATCAAAGCTACCACCTACCCCTTTTCTGCTGTCACAAATCCTATATTCAACTGCGATCGGCTCACTGTTTTTCAAAAGCCAACACGCATCAAGCTGTTCAGTCCATTCGATGTATTCAGTGCTGACCGGATTATTACCTTTAAGTAATGATTCGCAATGAGCGTGGACACTTGTGCCTCTCGGTTCCCAGATATGCTGTGTCTCTCGAAACATTCTCTCCTGTCTTTCTGAGACTCGATTTGCAACCTTGGTTACGCTAAACGGCAGCCACCTCCCTTTGTATCTATACCGATGCAATTCAGGGAAAAACTCCAGGTCAGAGATAGGCTCCAGCACGTCGTGTTTTGGCATTTCGGTGCTACCTTAACACGTCACAAAAAAAATCGCCCATGAGCCATCAACTCAAGGGCGAGCACTCCTCCTCTTCCATCTTACATGACTCTCGAACAATTCGGCAGCGGCATTAAACCGTTTTGCCTGATACCAAATGAAATCTTGGATTCGGCACCTGACTACCACATAATTATGGTTTGGTGCTCTATCTGGCGACATGGAAATGGCAGCGACCAAGGTTGCTGGGCTTCAGTACAAAGAATCGCCAAGGTAGCCAGAATCGGAAGAGACAGAACAAGGTCAGCTATAAAATGGCTTAAAGAAAACGGCTGGTTAATTTCACAAGAACGGCCTGGAACAACTACTAGATACCGTGCGACTTTAGAAGGTGGCGGCATAAAGAAAGAGGAAATAGAACCACTTAATTCGGCATCATCTGGACCCCTACTGGGCACCAGTACCCCTACTGGGTGTCAGGAGGGGTACCCCTACTGGGTGTCAGTAGGCGAACAAGATCCCTCTAAACAAGATCCCAACAGCCTCTTGTCTTCCGGTATTTCTGACGAAATACCTACAGACGCAGCTGCAAACGAGATTTGCAGCCAAATTCGGCAGGATCAGATTCCTGGCTTGGCTTCGCCAGAACCTGTTCGAAAGCCCCGTGCCAAAGGCAGCGAAACTTTCGAAGCCTTTTGGAAGCTGTACCTTGGAGCACCAGTCCGCGCAGCAAGCCAGTCGAAGCCAAAGGCGTGGTCGCAGTGGCAAAAAACAATCCGCACACATGCTGAGTCAGATCTCGTGAAAGCCCTGGAAACTGAGATCGCCTATCAAAAGGCCGCTGCTGACTCGTTTGTTTCGCCTTTGCCTGATTGCTTCAGGTGGTTGCGCGATGAACGCTTCACGTCGGTCGATGATCGGCCCATCACTACTGCCAACACAATTCCCGACGTGATCCGATGAAGTTGTTCTCGCCTGAGGCGAAGAGCCATCTTGTTTATGCTGTCTTGCCAAAGGCGGCTAAAGAGGGAACCAAGCCCGTTTATCGAACTGTTGATGCTTACGATTTTGATGATGCTGAGCGCAAGCTCGACCGATTCCAACTCAAGAGTGCTTACCCACATCCACTAGGTCGCTTTGATGAGTTCGGTCGCTACATGACCTATCGACCACCAGTTGAAGGAATTTCACCTGGGAGATTTGCCCTTCATCCGTTCGCTGAGGATGAGCGCAAGCGCGAAGAGGGATTGACCTAATGGCACTTAAGAGAATTTCCACCGAGGTCGGTGCGCGTGAAATTTTGAAACGGCTTGTCGAATCAGGTCGCTGCACGATTGAAGATTTGGATCAGCCACCGGCAAGTCATCTCAAACCGGATAGCTATCGAAATCTTTTGCGTGATGTCCCAGATGAACCGAAAGTGTCAGTCACAGAACCACGAGACTTCAGTCCGGTGAAACCAGAGTCGAAGAATGAGAGCATTGAAGAACCGCTGCCGTTTTAGGAATGAGTGAAAAACGAAACTCGGTCAAGGTTTATCTGACGGCAAAAGAGCAGGACGTTCTCGATCAGCAAGCCAAGGCGCTTGGGCTAAGTCGCGGCAAGCTGATCCGCGATAGGGCCCTAGGAGCGCCTACAAGCCCTTCCGATGCCGCAATGCCTGCCATGACCCTCAAGCAGTACCAGAACGGCGTCAGAGCCGCTCTAGCGGCCTCTCAAGGCTGTGCGCCACGTCCGATCATCGAAGCAATTGCAGCTGCCGTCATCTGTGCAGCGCATGAGCCTGCTACTCCAGTCACTACGAACGATGCCGACTGAAAAAACAAAAATTGAAAAAATCCTCAGACTAAGAGACGAGCAACTTATGTCCCTTTATCGGCAAAGAAATGACCCCAAGAGACCGCCTGAACCATTTGATCGAAAACGCTGCCTCCACTGTGGAGCCAAGCATCGAAACCCTTGATGATGGAAGCATCCGAGTTTGCCTAGGTCAAACTTGCGGCACGGTTAGCAGCTTTCATTTGGTCGAGCCAAAGGTTAATCAATTAAAAACAATTCGTGATTTTGGCACAAAGCGGTAGCCGCATTTATTTGGCTGTGTTGTATACTAGAAAAGGCAGACGTTAGCTACCTGCCAGGCGGCTTGGGAGTAGTGACCCAAGAATCGGTTCTGTAGTTTAGTCGGGCTACAGAACTGTTCGCCTATAAACTCAACACTAAACCAGCCCGACACATAAAGCCGACTTAATAAAATACAGCCAGAATCATAAATCCTTAATTTGAAATTACCTTAGTCGCATGTTATTGTGTACTTGCACAATCACTACATTTTGTGTTCCTCGACCTTCCGACTCACGATTCTGACATTATCAGAACTCTCTCGATTAAAACTGTTTACGCCGATCGAATAAGGGCGCAAACTAAAACAATCGAGCTTCGCACCTATTGCCCCAACATTCTTCCAGGTGGCTGGTGCGCTTTCTATGAAGGGTATCCGACACAGCACATTCGCACAGCATTTCGAGCAGGTCGAACTTTTAAGCTCTCGCCAGATGAGGCTTGGCTAAATTTCGAACCGCATCTTGGCATTGATTTCTACGACTTTTTCCGTTACTTCCGAAAGAAGGATTTTGCTTATGGAGTTGAGATAGCAGAAGTTCGATCCTTTGAGCCGATCTCTCTCGATCATTTGAGAAAGCATCACCGATTTAACGTGCCACAAGGATGCCAGTATCTCAAAGGGTCAATCCATAAGCGGATCAGTTCTATTATTGAATCCGACACTGCGACCCATAAGAATCCTCCATTTGACTCGTAAGCAGTTCTATCCAATACTTTTGATGTCAGTTCACCACTGACTTCTTTACCCGACAAACACATGGCAAATCTTGTCAAGCATCAATCGGTTCCTATTTATGACACTTTGCTCAAGTTAGCCGATGGCACTTTAGAGCATTTTGTCGAGGATCTCATTGTTCATGACCGAGCAACACTAGCTAAAGCTAAGGTCGGCACTTCCTGGCTTTGGATTGTCCACAAGTGTGGCACCCACATGGCTCGGTGGGATGAGGATGCTTATGCCGGTTCTAAGGACTCACATCTTGAAGCACTAGTCCGACAAGGATGTTTTGGGATGTGGCCGACTCACAAGGCATTTCTCATCCACATCACCGATAAACAAAAACACATTTCACCCGGTGCCCTTGGGACTATTGGTAAAGTCTCCTTCCAGCACCTGCAAACCAAGCTGCCTAGGCCGAAGCCTGAGGTCAAACTGCCCAACCTTAAGCCGCAGCAGCAGGTTTACTCCGCCGCCTTTGCACTTGCATCTTTGTAAATCATGACCGAACAAAAATCAACTGATTCCAACAACATCAAGCCGATTCCTACGAAGGAAGAGCGCGAACTGCATTATCAGAAACGATTGCAAAAGATGGGGGAATGGCTTTTGCATAATCGGACTGCTTTGCTCGCAGTCCAGTCGGTTATTTGCAGTGCTATGTGCGACTGGTGTGAGGATGACTCACCAGATGCTGACGAGACTGCCCTCCATCGCATGAACGACACACTGGATCTTTATGTAGAAATAATCGCCAAGCTAAGGAACACTAATTTCTGCCCCGATCACACAGACTGATATGTACGAAATCTTTGCCATCATTACCGATGAACATGGCACTCGTTGCAACCCGACTGGTGAAGGATCACATGATCGCCGTGTAGCTGAAAATCTCATGCTACGCCGCATGATCAAACATCCAACCGTCAAATTCTTTGTCGATTTTGTCCCTTGCGAGGATCAATTCAATGCTTACTAAGCCGGGTCTACAAAATCTCGGTCCATTGATCTGGACTGCCGGAGTTGAATCACGCTGCCTAACCGATGATCAGTTCTTTCGTGACATCGGCAACATTGTCACTTTGTTTATGGATGGCGATTGGGGTTCCATTGATGAGGATGATTACGAAAGCAATCTCCAAACTTGTCGAAACAAAGATGGCGGCACTTTGATGGGATGCTACAAAACATTCGACAAAACTAGGATCTGGGTCATCACATCCGGCTATGCACAGCAGCATATGGGCCGAGATTATTGCTACACAACCGTCCTGTTCCCCGAGGAGTACTAATGGAAATGAACCCGCACATCTTGGCAGGGATACGCTCGGCTCTTAATGAGTTGTGGGCGATTGATGAGTCACACAATCTGACCGAGTACTGGCACATGGAATTGCACGGTGTCAGTGGTTATCCCATCCTTGACCGATGGAACGCCATGACACTTCGGCAAATTCAAAGGGATGTTGAGTCGGTCAAAAATAGCCAGACACAACCATAATAATCGCTCATGGATAAAATATAGCCGAACGCTTGACACACGCAAGCCGATAAATTATTATTAAAGGGTGGATGGATTCACTACCTTCCACCCTGTTCTTTACCCGACTTTCTCATGTCTCACAATTTCACAGACGGCATCATGATGCAAGGCAACGCCGCATGGCATGGCCTTGGTCAAGTCGTAGATGGTACACTCCCAGCCCGAGAAGCCTTCACCAGGGCTAACGCGCTTTTTGAAGTGGACAAAGCTCCGCTCTATTTCAAGAATCCGGTCACTGGCGAGATGGCTGAAGATGACCAACGTTGTGCGACTTACCGCACTGACACTGGCGACAAACTTGGCACTGTCAGTCTCGGATATGAAGTCATTCAGAACGAGCAACTCTGCCAATTTGCTGAAATGCTCCGAGATGATGTTGAGATGGAAACCGTTGTAGTGCTCAAAGGTGGAGCCAAGATCGCCTTCTCAGCAAGAATCCTTGGCACAGACGCCGACGTTGTGAAAGGTGACACGATTCACCGCAGGCTTAACGGCTATCTCTCACACGATGGCACCACTTCATTCGGTGGAATGTTCAGCAACATCCGGATTGTCTGTCAGAACACTCTCGGATGGGCAATGCAAGATGCTGACAAGCACGGCAAGCAGTTCAAAATCTCCCATACCAAGCTCGGTGTATCCCAGATTGATGCGACCCTCAGATCAATTGACGTAGCCCGACAAACCTTTGCTAAGGAAGTCGAGGACTACAAGCGCATGGCCGAGACTCCAATGGACTTTGACTCTTACCGCACCTGGCTCACAAGTCTCTACAACATGCCGAGTGTCAAACAGGAGGATGGCACACTGCGTCCGGGCACCATTGAGGATTCCAAGGTCAAGTGGAACAAGCTCAGGAACGCATGGGCAGGCGGCTTTGGCACCAACATTGATGGTGTGTCCGACACTGTATGGGGTGCCTACAACGCCATCACTGAGGTGGAAACCAGTCTCAGAGACGCACCTGCCAGCAGAAATATCGCCACTGTCAATGGATACTATGTCCGGCAGATTGTGGACAAAGCAAGATCACAGGCGATGGAGCTGTGTGCTGCTTGACCGCTTACAACCAAACATCCACAGGGAGCCGAGTGCTCCCTTTTTTTGTGCTCTTATGCCGAACTTTGATTTTTTCCGCTGGAACTGCAGCATGGACTGATGTGTCTGATGACAGTTCCTCAGGAAAAAACTGAAGTTCGAATCTGGGAAGCAAGGCCACCACTGGGTTCCCAATGTATCACCATGGACATCCAGATCCAATGCGTCCCAGGAGCATCATTCACCCACTAAAACACTGCAAAAAAAATCTTAATCATCGGTGCATCCGCACGGACTACAGCGGTCTTGGCTCTGCTGTATCTTTAAAGAGTGGCAAATCAGCCACAAATCACTACACCAACCGACAAATGTCCTTCACCAACGTCGAACCTAGACTCAGACTAGAAGCCCGCACTATGCTCACTAAGCTGGTCGGTATTCTCATTGCAGATGGCAGCATTGATGCCGCAGAAGATGCTCCCTTTAATCCGTTCTGCCCTGGGGATGACCCGAACTTTCATGAGCTAGTCCAAGATCTAGTCGATCAAACTCTGGAATTCATGGCAGACACCGCACATGATATGGTCCAGAATTAACCGACTACCAATACCACAAGGGTGCCGACTGGCACCCCTTTTTTTGCCCTATAAGCCGATCTTCACTTTTTTCCATCACCAATGCTGGATGCACTAACCTACCTGATGACACTTTTCCAGGAAAAATTCAATCTTCGGCTCTGGAAACCCTGTCGTGGCCTTGGTTCTCAATGTATCCGCTTGGACACCCTGCCTGGCACTGTCAGCATTTCATCCACTAAAAGCTGCAAAAAAAATCTTAATTATCGGTGCATCCCCACGGACTACAACGGTTCTGGCTATGCGATACATTAACAACATGAGGAAGTGGATCATTCCCCGCTCCTCAGTACCTGGACAACCGAATATCTTCCCTGTCCAACCGTCGGCTCAGCTGCACTATCTGAGCCGCAACTGTTCACCATCCAATCCGACACAATGGCAAATTCCAAGCTACCTCTCGGTCCTCATGTCACCATTGACAAGAATGGCCGACAGCTCTTCTGGCTTGACCGCAAAAGGGTCAAAGAAGATGCCTATCTTGCCGCAGTGGATGCTTCAGCTTCCGAGCTGGAACACTCACTTACCGATTTAGTTGACTCAGCTGCCGAAACAACTGTTTCAGAGCCCGTCTTGCCCTTGTTCAAAGTCGATCTTCCTGACCCTGATGCACCGTCTGTAATGGAAGAGCTAGACGCACTTCTCCTGGAAGTACGTCGCCACTTCCAACCCAGCACAACCGACAAGGAGCGAGCATTGCTCGCACTCTGTCAAATTCAGGATTCGGGATACTATGCAGGCTATGCCGAAGCTCTTGCAGTAACTGGATCGCCAATGGCAGCTAATGCTCTCATTGGATCGCTCCAACGTAAGGGCCTCATTCGGTATGAGTCCAAGGAAGAGGCGAGATTCAGGCTTACTTCTGATCAGGGTCGGTACTTCATGCTCACAAGCCCCGAAGTACAAAAAGCCCGGATCATTGAGCCAACTATTGCCGGGATGCACATTGGGGATGCTCAGCTAAATGCCGAGCTAACCAACATCTGATCCGCCACAATGCTCCGCTCATGCGGGGCTTTTTTTTGGCTCAGCCCAAATGTCCGCAATGGACCTTCCCAAGCCTTGCCACCACTAGCTTCCCAAGCTCGGTCTTCTGTTTTTTCCTAAAAAACTGTCATCGTGGACTCCAGTCCATTGCACAATTTCAGCGGAAAAAGTACAATCTCGACAAATCTTGGGCACTTTTGCACCATGTCCGACTCTTCTGAGTCCATTAAGTCGATAAAATCCCTCAAACAAGACCCGAAAAACGCCAGAAAACGCACCGCACAGTCGAAACACCTCATTGAGGAGTCGCTAAAACGTTATGGTGCGGCTCGATCCATCGTCATTGATGAATCGGATCGGATCTTGGCTGGCAACGGCACGATTGATGCGGCAACGCGAAGCGGCATTGATAAAGTCCGGGTTATCGAAACCGATGGCGACGAAATTATCGCCGTTCGTCGGACTGGTTTGTCCGAAGAGGAAAAAGTCGGACTTGCTCTCGCAGACAACCGCACAAGTGATCTGTCCGAATGGGATGGGCAAATGCTTGCTCAGCTCGCCACAGAGCATGACATTGGCCCTTGGTTCTCCGAAGATGATGTTGCTGAGATCCTCGGCAAAGACAATGAATTTGACCCCGATGAACCTGAAGATCAGTCCGACAAAATTGACGACGTTTTTCAAATTATCGTAAACTGCACATCCGAAGAACAGCAAACAATTCTGCTAAACCGACTTCTTGAGGAGAACTACGAGTGCCGAGCGTTAAATTCGTAAATTCGTCCGAGATTCAAAGGACCGCCAGAGTTACCCAACTTGAGGGGCTTTTTGACATAACCCCCAACACAAAATCCATCGTTGCTTACGATCTGGAAATTCCGATCGAAACTTTCGACTGGAATGTTGGCGTTATCGTCGGCCCTTCAGGCTCTGGCAAAACAAGCATCGCCAAACAACTTTTTGGCGATCAGTTCGATCCTAAATTCGACTGGGATCCCTCAAAATCTATTGTCGATTCTTTCCCAACTTCAATGTCGATCAAGGAAATTACTTCCTTGCTATCGTCAGTCGGTTTTAGCTCCCCTCCAAACTGGCTAAGGCCCCATCATGTCCTAAGCAATGGCGAGCAGTTTCGTGTCAACATCGCTAGAGGTCTAGCTGAATCGCCTGATCTCTTAGTCGTTGATGAGTTCACTTCCGTAGTGGACCGTACTGTCGCACAAATTGGCTCTGCCGCTATCGCTAAATCGGTACGCCGACGTAAACAAAAATTTGTCGCAGTCGCCTGTCACTATGACATCCTCGACTGGCTTCAGCCAGATTGGGTGTTTGATCCTTCTACCTCCCGCTTTGCGCGGGACTGTCTTCAACGACCCCAAATCACTCTCCAAGTTCAACCCGTATCAGGCAAGGAATACTGGCCTCTCTTCAGTAAATTTCACTATCTAAATCGCCAAATTCATCCTGGCGCAAAATGCTTTGCCGCTTTCTACAACGGCAGACCAGTAGCCTTTACAGCCGTTCTTACCATGCCATGCCCACAAGGTACCCGCTGGAAAGAACATAGAACTGTTTGCCTACCTGATTTTCAAGGCGTTGGTATCGGCAATGCTATGTCGAATTTCATCGCCTCCTGCTTCCATGGAACTCGCGGTCGCTATTACTTATCAGTTACCGCTAATCCCGCAATGGTAGCTTATCGAGCTAAATCGCCTCTCTGGAATATGACCAGAAAGCCATCGAACAACTGCGCTCAAAGACAACGTCGTAACGTAAAAGCTAAAACTGAGGCTATGACACAATGGAGAAAGGCACTCGGTACTGATAGAATTACCGCCTCTTTCCGCTATTGTGGGCCTAGCAATCCTGATGCTGCTGCCGTTCTGGGGATTAAATAATGCCAAGACGGAAAGACGGTAAAGAAACAGCTGCCAGAGCTTCCGCTGCGGAAAAAGCCTACCGCTACAATCGTCTGTTTCAGGTCATTAGAAACGGTGGCACCACTCATGACTGTATTCGCTTTGCGGTAAATACTTGGGGGATCTCTGAGACCACAGCGCGTAAATACATTCCTGAAGTTCGGGCCCTTGTTCGTAAGGACTTTGAACTTGATCGCGCCCAGTTCGCAGCAGAGCTAATGCAGCAGGCGAGTTCAATTCAAATGGAAGCGAGACGAACTGGAAATTTGGCTGTTGCCCTTGGTGCTGTTAACGCACTAGCCAAGCTGGCTGCGATTTTGTGAGCATCCTTCAAGGCCGACCACAGGGCTGCATCCTTGACCCTCCATTACCCGCAAAAGACCCAGAATATGATTTTCGGGGTTTTCCAGATCAGCTATATGAAACGCTGACCGTTCCACAGCGCACGGTTTATGACGCACCTGAGCGATTTAAACTGCTTTGCTCAGGCCGCAGATTTGGAAAGACTTATCTCTGTATTACTCGTCTTATTAACTGGGCGATGGAAAAGCCCGGCAGTTTGTGCTGGTATGTCACGGCAAACTACCGAATGGCAAAACAAATTGCTTGGCGGCAGCTAAGAGCAATGGTGCCACCTGAAGTCTTTCTCGCCAAAAACGAAGCCGAACTAACTGTTGAACTAAAGAATGGAAGTATCTTGGCACTTAAAGGTGCCGATAATCCTGACTCTTTGCGTGGAATTTCGCTGTCGGCATTGGTTGTTGATGAGGCGGCTTATGTCAGACAAGAGGCGTGGGAAATGGTTTTGCGACCAGCGCTTTCGGATCAAGGCGGGCCAGCTTGGTTCATTACAACTCCATCTGGCCTGAACTGGTTTCACGACTTATGGGAACAGGCGAAGCTAGAAGAAGATTGGCAGACCTTTTCTTACACAACTGTCGAAGGCGGAAATGTGCCGCCAGCCGAAGTCGAAGCTGCACGTCGCACTCTTGATGAGCGAACTTTTAGGCAGGAATATCTCGCCAGCTTTGAAACACTATCTGGTCGCGTCTACCCTGACTTCAGCGATGACAACATCTCCGAAGATGTCAAAGACACAGGCGGAGAAATCTATTGGGGCACTGACTTTAACGTTGGTATCATGGCTGGCGTTTTGGCTTCTCGTGTCGGTGATACTGTGCATATCTGGGATGAACTCGCTGTAAAACAATCCAATACCGATGAAGTTTGCCAACTCCTCAAGGAACGATTCCCAAACAGGAAAATTATTGCTTATCCAGATCCAACAGGGAGCGCCCGCAAGACTTCTTCAGCGGGTCGCACCGATCACGACATTATCCGAAGATACGGATTCCAGTGCATTAGCCCCAAAGCACCCTGGGCGGTAAAAGACAAAATCAACGCAACTAACTGGATGATCCGAACTGCGGATGGGCACATGAAGCTCTTTATTCATCCGCGTTGCAAGCACACAATTAAAGCGTTAAAAAACGTAACTTACAAGCAGGGTGCCGATGATTATGTGATTGACAAGTCGGCGAATATCGAGCACTGGACTGATGGGCTCGGCTACCTCATACTTGGGGCTTTCAACATGATGTATGCCCGATCTGGCAAAGGCACCGGAGTCAGGATATACTAATTGGCGTCACGGAACTTTTTCTATGCTGACCGGATCAGAACTTATTGCCAAAGTCAAGGAACTGAAGGACGTATCCAAATCAGAGCTTGTGCGCGAGTGCGGCTATGTCAAAAATGGCAAATTGTGCTTTACCGCCTTTTATGAGGCGATTCTTGCTGCCAAGGGCTTGGAAATTGGCGCAGCTGCCAAGCCAGGTCGAACCTTGACCTACAAGACCAAGGTTCAATTCAACGGTAAATTGCAGATTGGCGAGGGCTACGTCAAGGAAATGGGCTTTAAGCCTGGCGATGAGTTCGAAATTAAAGTTGGTCGCAAATCTGTGACTCTGCAGTCAATCACCCAAGAGGCGAACAACTTGGTTGATTTTTTTGAGGAGCGGGAGTTGGCAGAAGCTGCTGCTTAAGAGCCGACTCAATAATGTAAGTGCCGAGACTGGACAGGGTTCTACCTTCCAGCTCGGCCCTTTTTTTTAGCATTTCTGCAATCGGTGCTGGCATTACAAGTTGAACCCGGACGCCTTGAGCCATAACCGAAAGTGGTATGATTGATAGGCAGATTGTACTCGATCTGCCTACCAACTCGACTCTCATGACTCATTCGACTCCGATCACTGCTCAAGCCGACTTCAAGTTTGACAAAGCCGTCATTCTTGGCAAAGGCGCCCCAAACTACCCATGGGCCAAATGCCTGCTATCTGATGGCGAACAGGCATTTGTTTACCCTGATGACGAAGAAACGGTAAATCCTAAAACTTTGCCTGTTGGCTCGACTCTATTCATTACGCCTCCGCGTCTTTGCCGAAAGCCAGGAACAACAAAGTGGACTGTAAATGCTTTGCATTTTGATCTGCAGTCAGAAGATATTCAGGCTTTTGTCGCCAAAGTGCAGCCCGAGCAACCTGTAAAAACTGAGCAATGTGAATTGCCAGTTAAGTCGCCTATTGACATTGAAGATTGCCCAACGAAAAAAGTCTCTATTTCAATGCAACATAGCTATGCACGACAAATGTTTGTTGATCGGGTCGTCCATCATTTCGGCTTGACTGGACCAAAAAGACGAGCTGAGGCTTTAGGCATTATTGTCGATTTATACATGGCGACAAATCAGCTCGAAGATGTCGAACGACTAAACTGAGCTGAAGCCTGTGCTATAAAGCGGTGTATTCTGGTTTCCAGCATTACGATCGACAACTGACCAGCCGCGTAGCGCAGGTCAACGATCCAAACGCCGCTTGGCACAATCAAGAACCACACTGGGTTCTGGTGGAAGATCTGATTGGCGGCACCTTCGAAATGAGGCGCCGCCATCGCCGTTATCTTCCACAGGAACCACGCGAGTTAGATGAAAGCTATGACAACAGGCTTGCTCGGTCTGTATTGGCGCCTTATTACGTTCGGCTAGAGCGGATGCTGGCTGGCATGTTAACGCGTAAGCCGATAAGACTTAATGATGTATCAGATGCAGTTCGGGAACAGCTGTTTGACGTAGATCTGCTCGGCAACGATCTGAATGTTTGGACCTATGAAACCACGCGAAAAATGGTGCGTTATGGGCATGTTGGCGTGCTTGTGGATGCACCTGCTGCTGGTGAGAACGGAAGACCGTATTGGTGCTGTTATACGCCGCGTGACATCTTAGGCTGGCGCACCGAATTAAAAGAAGGTCAGCAACAACTTAGCCAACTCAGGCTGATGGAGCGTGTTGTTGTGCCAGACGGATTGTATGGCGAAAAAGAAGTTGAGCAAATTCGAGTTTTGACGCCAGGCGCTTTTGAGATTCATCGCCGGGATGAAAAAGCTGGCGACTTTCAAATTCATGACAGTGGTACTACTACACTAGATGCGATTCCATTCAGCGTTGCTTATGCCAACCGCGTTAATTTTATGGAATCACGTCCGCCAATGGAAGACATTGCGGAACTAAACCTGAAGGCGTATCAAATCCAGTCGGATCTAGATAATCAGCTTCATATCAGTGCTGTCCCAATGCTGGCGTTTTATGGTTTCCCGGCTAGTGCAGAAGAGGTGTCTGCAGGCCCAGGTGAGGCTATCGCTTTCCCGTCAGACGGCAGAGCTGAATATATTGAACCTAGCGGTAACAGCTTTGATGCTCAATTTAAGCGTTTAGAACAAATCTCCTACCAGATCAATGAGCTTGGCTTGTCTGCCGTTCTTGGTCAAAAGCTGTCTGCTGAAACTGCCGAAGCTAAGCGTATTGATCGCAGCCAAGGCGATAGCACCATGATGGTTATTGCCCAAAACATGCAAGATCTGATCGACAATTGTTTGGTTTATCACGCGAGTTATCTCAACATCCCTGAGGCTGGCAGCTGTTACGTTAATCGTGACTTCCTTGGTTCGCGTTTGGAGCCTGCAGAAATTCAGTCGCTGCTTCAACTTTATACAGCAGGCACGATCACACAAAAAACTCTGCTCGATCAGTTGAGTGAAGGTGAGGTCTTGGGTGATGAGTTTGATGTAGAGGAAGAATTGGAGGCGACACAAAATGGCGGACTAATTGAAATGGCACAACCTGAGCCGCGAGCAACGCAACAAATACCTGAGGAAACAGTCGAATTGGATACAGGTGATGAAATTCCGGCATGATGGGCTCATGCTGACATGTCTAGCGATGGGCGCTTTTAAAAAACCACGCAAGCAGCAACTTTCCTGCGTTCAGGGCCAATTGCCGCCATCACTGTTCGCCATTGTCAGACTGTCATGGTTCAAGCAAGGCAAAGTGTATGCCGTAGAAGAGATGAACATTCAAGGCGATGATAGGGAAACCGGCGAAGCACTATTGATGTTATTCAAAGAAGCACTAAAACAAGGTGCCGATGTCTGCTCAATTACGGCTTGCAACCCTGCCGACATTGGGATAGATCCGTGACAACACCAGCCAGCCTTTATCGCAATGCAATTGATCTAAATCGCTATAGCAATAGCGTCGCCAGAGATATTGTGATTTCATACAATGACATAATTATTTATGCTGTTAATCAACTCCGAACTATTGATGAACTAGCTGCTCCAGTTAAGGCTGCAAGGTTGCGGGCTATTTTGGCACAGCTAAAAGAATCTTTAGACAACTGGTCGGCATCAAGTGTTGAGACGATCGCCGATGAGTTGCAAGGGCTGGCATTGTTGCAGTCTGAATTTGTTGAAGATCAATTACGACGCGCTTTGCCTGTTGGTGCCCGCAATGCGGTAAATACTGTTGAAATTAGTCCACAGTTCGCAAGATCAGTTGCCACAACAGATCCGACTCAAATCAATGTGGTGACTTTAAGCGATGATTTGTTTGCCGCTGTTAATGGCGCCCCACAAACTTACAGCCTTACTGCGGCAAAAGGAGTGCAAATAACTTTGCCGAATGGGGAAATCATTGAAAAAGCATTTCGAGGTATATCTGTGGATCAAGCTGAGCGTTTTGCACAAGTGGTGCGAAACGGGCTTTTAACAGGTGATCCGACTTCTGTTATCGCAAAACAGTTAATTGGCAATTTGCAGCTTGGTTCTGCGGGCAGTGTTAAGGAATTAGCGAAAAAGGGCGGACAGCTTACTCAAGCAGCCGATCATCAGGTTATGACGTTAGTTCGCACAAGTGTTAATCAGGTCGCCAATGCTGCCAGCCAACAAGTTTATGAGGCGAATCAGGACATTACTAAAAAATACAGGTATGTGGCGACATTGGATGCCAGGACCAGCAGCATTTGCCGTGCATTGGATGGTAGAGAATTTGAATATGGCAAAGGTCCAACTCCTCCGCAGCATTTCAATTGCAGGTCAACAACAGTTCCGGTAATTGACTATGAGGAATTGGGCTTTACTCCTCCGCCACCAGCAAAGCGTGCCAGCATGGATGGACCAGTGCCAATTGATCAAAGCTATGGCGACTGGCTAAGTAAACAAGATGCTGCCACAAAAGCTGAAGTACTGGGCAAGCAAAAAGTCGCCTATTTTGATTTACTTACTGAAAAATATGGCGGTAAAGATGCGATTGCCAAACTCGTGCGCGATGACGGCAGTGAACTAACGTTGGAACAACTTCGGAGACGTTATGGAGCGGCCCAGTCTTAGACACTTTAAAAATGAAGGGATCTTTCATATCAAGAGCGATCCTGTAGAGGCTCTGCATGACGGAGCCTGGATACCTGCTGTTTACACCGACAAAGGCTGGGCTACTGCAGACGGCTCTAGACTTTTGTCAGAAATTGTGGATTGGCACTATGCCGATGAAAAAGAGCAAAAAGGGAATGAAGTCAAACAAGATGCCAAAGCAAGGAGCCAAAAGCGGATACGCAAAGCCCGGAAAATCCAAGAAGCGGAGGGCTAAGTAAGCAAAAAAGGCCGAGTGATGATAACCTGTGGGGCGCAATTTAACCCTGCGGGTTATTTATGTCTGATGAGAACCAAACCCAAGAGCCTGCGGCCACTGGGATTGATGCTGAAGCGTTGCAGCGCAGTGTCGAAGCTCTTGAGCGCAAAAATCAGGAACTGATCACCGAACTCCGTCAAGCAAAATCCAAGGCGTCAAAGCTGCCGGATGGAGTGAACGTTGATGAGCTGCTCGAATTTAAGCGCAACTACGAACAGGAGCAGCTTGAATCACAGGGCAAATATCAAGAGGCGAGAGAAGCTCTTGAGCAGCAGTTCCGTGAAGCAACAGCCGAAAAGGACAAGCGCATTGCTGAACTTGAAGCCCAAGTGCGCGAGCTAGAGGTTTTGAGCCCTGCGGTCACTGCTCTTGCTGATGTCGTGCATGACCCCGACATGATCTTGCGGACTCAGATTCTCAAGGATCAGATCGAGCGCGAATCAGATGGCACTGTTGTAGTTGTCAAGGGTTATGAGCGCACACCGATCGGTGAATGGGCAAAAACTCTTCCTGCTTGGATGCAGAAGCAACCGAAGCCTCAGGGCAGCGGTGCTCCTATCGGTCGCAGCACTGGCGACATTGCTGCAGGCACGAAAAACCCGTTCCTGCCTGAATCCTTCAACCTTACAGAACAATCACGGCTGTTCCGTACTGACCGCGATTTATATGAAAGGTTGAAAGCAGCAGCAGGACGCTAAACTTTTGGATAACCGGCTGCGCTGGTAACTAGGGCTGCGCCCGACATCGTAAACCAATCTTGAGGAATCATCATGGCGACTCTTCGCTCTGATGTAATCATCCCCGAGGTATTTACGCCTTACGTCATTGAGCAAACCACTCAGCGTGATGCCTTTCTGGCTTCCGGTGTGGTGCAGCCTATGGCGGAGCTAAATGCCACCGAAGGCGGAGATTTCATCAATGTCCCTTTCTGGAAAGCTAATCTTTCCGGCGATTTTGAAGTGCTTACCGATAGCACTTCGCTGACTCCTGGCAAAATTCAAGCCGATAAGCAGATCGGCGTGATTCTGCACCGTGGTCGTGCCTTTGAGGCACGGGATCTTGCAGCTCTTGCTGCTGGTTCAGACCCCATGGCAGCCATTGGCGCCAAGATCGCTGATTATGTCGCCAACCAGCGGCAAAAGGATCTGCTTTCTTCTCTGCAGGGTGTGTTCGGCAGCCTGAACACCAACACCAGCAGCTCGGCTTTCTTCGATCTCTGTATTGATTCCGAGTCTGGTGATACTCCCACCAGCCTCAGCCCACGTCACGTTGCTGAAGCTCGCGCCATTCTTGGCGATCAGGGCGAAAAGCTGTCTGCCGTTTGTATGCACAGCAAGGTCTATTACGATCTTGTTGAGCGCAGAGCTGTGGACTATGTGCTCGCCAGCGATGTGAGCGGCGGTGGCGCCACTGCATCTGGCGGCACTATTGCCCCTGCTTATGGCAATCCCACTGTGCCGACCTACATGGGTCTGCGAGTGATTGTTTCTGATGACGTGCCTGTTGCCGGATCTGGCTCCAGCACCGAGTACGGAACTTTCTTCTTCACTGCAGGTTCAGTTGCAGCTGGCGAGCAACTCGCTATGCAAACTGAAACCGATCGTGACATCCTCGCAAAGAGTGATGCCATGTCGATTGACCTTCACTATTGCTACCACCCTGTTGGTGCTAAGTGGGGCGTCACCACAGTGAACCCGACTCGCGCTCAGCTTGAAACCGTGGGCAATTGGTCCAAGGTGTATGAGCTGAAGAACATCGGCATTGTGCGTGCCACCAACGTCTCCAATATGGACTGAGGAGGTAACTAACAATGGCATCTCAATTTGAAGCAATTGCTGGCAAGGCGATCGGCTACGTCAAAGGCGGAGCTGTGACCCAAGGCACCAGCAAGGCGACTGGCGTGACGCTTAATCAGCCTTGCGGCCAGATCACCACTCATGACGCTTCTTTGGCTGGTGGCGCTGAAGTTTCCTTCACCGTTACCAACAGCGAAGTTGCCGCCACCGATGTGGTGATGGTTTGCGTCGGTTCTGGCGCTTCCACCGGCACCTATATTGCAAGCGTTAGCGCTGTTGCCGCAGGTTCCTTTGATGTGACCCTGAGCAACGTTGGCACTACCGCTGGTGAAGCCCTGGTGCTGAACTACGCCGTAATGAAGGCTGCGGCGTCCTGATTATGGGCCTGTTCGCTTTTCGGCGGAGACAGGAACTTGAGGCTGCTTCTAAGGAAGCGGCCTCTTTTCCTATTTCAGAACCCGCACCTAAACTTGAAATGACCACGGAACCTACCGATGGCAGTAACAATCGACGCAACGGTAGGGGGCGAAAACGCCAACAGCTACCTGACACTGGAAGCAGCGGAAGCAATCATTGATGGCTTTGTCCAGGATGATGATGTAGTCGCCTGGGCATCCGCTACAACCGATCAAAAAAATCGTGCTTTAGTAAGTGCCACACAGCGCCTTGATCGTGAACGATTTTTAGGCGCTCGCGCTACTGATACACAAGCATTGCAATGGCCGCGTACTGGTGTGCGGAAGCCTGACACTTACATCAATACCTATGCTGTCGGCTTCCCTTTCCGTATTACCACTGACTATTACACGGACACAGAAATTCCAGATCAAATCAAATATGCCGAGTGTGTTCTTGCTGTTTATCTGAATAACAACAGAGACGGCATGGGGCTTAGCGGCATTGAAGATTACAAATCTGTCGCCATTGGCAGCCTACGGATTGAAAATGCAGGATCCAGCGCAAGTGCTACAGGTGCAGATCGAGTGCCGCCAATCTATGAGCGTTATTTGACTGGCCTTAGAATTAGTGGACCAGGCAACTTTGCTATTCGCCGGAGCTGATTGATGGGCTATTCCTATCCCGGGGCTGAGTTCATTGACGACACCAGCGCTCATGCTGGGCGTTATGGGAAAATCGTTGCTCTAGAGGATTCGGTAATTGCCAGCCTTTCGGCTGAGGATTACACCGGCAATACTCTTGCAGCGATTCCTCTGAAGGCGAGCTGCGAAATGTGCGGCGTTTTTACTAGTGTCACGCTGACAAGCGGCACTGTTGTTGCTTACAGGCTCTGATTATGTCAAAGGGTTTTGGACAGGGCGATGTTGGCATTGACTACACCGTCGGCGCCGAAGTGATCACTGACACTGCTGCACATACTGGACGATTTAAGCACATTGACTTTTACGAGAACACCACAATTGACACTCTTGTGTCGGAGAATTACACCGGCAATAGCCTAAACGGTGAAAGCCTCCCTGCTGGCTTTCATATTGTCGGTGTTTTTACCAGCATTACACTGCAAAATGGGGCCTGCATTGCTTATCGAGTCTGATGGCACTTTCTACCTCGCTACGGAAAACGGCTAGTAAGTTGGTGGGGAGGTTTGGCGGTTTGGCGATCATCCGCACAACTTCTTCGGTTACTTACAATACAGCGACCGGGGCTGCCAGTGAAACTACGACAGAAACGTCAGTGCGTGGCGTGCTTGAAAGCGTAAACTTGCGCGAAGTAAATGACTTGATCCAGGCTACAGATAAAAAATTGCTAATTGCTGCGGCAGATGTTGGCACGGTGCCTACGACGGCAGATGAAGTAATAATCACTGGCACTACATATCAAGTTGTTCGTGTATTTACAATTGAACAGGATAATACGGCAATTACCCACGAGCTAATTTTGAGGGCATAATGGGACGCAAAATTCGGTTTGATCAGATTGATGAGGCTGTGAAGCAGAACATGGAAAAGCTGCTTCGCGTTACTGTGCTAGAAACAGATACCCGCGTAAAAGCACTTAGTCCTGTCGATCTTGGCCGTTTTCGTGCCAGTTGGCAGGTAGGAGAAAATGCAGCGACAGGCGGCCAGAAGCCTGAAGGCATATATCCTACTCAGTTGCCTATTGAACGACTTGGTTACAACCGCGAACGGCTAGGCAATGTATATAGTGTACATAATAATCTTATTTATGCTGAACGACTCGCAGCTGGCGAGAGAGGATCAGGGCGAAAAACTGAGAAGCGATACAATCCATTTCGTGAAGTGCAAAATTGGGCGACGCCCGGTGGTGGCAGCAGTATTCAGACAGGTGGCCCGGGTTGGGTGCAAGGAATAGCTAAGGACATGCGGACATTTGTAGCTACTAATGCTGAGCGCATTGCGAGGCAGTCATGAGCAGCACTTATAACGATGTTCGCGCTGCTATTGAAGGGCGCATTGCGACAGAAATGGCGCTAGATCCTAGCTATCCAGTCAGCTATCAAAATGTGCCGTTTACGCCGCCAAACAACACTCCATGGCTGCAAGTATTTATTCGTTTTGGAAATAATAGTTATGCGACCCTGATTGGCCCTGGCACTGGCTTTAACCGCCAGACCGGCACTTTAGTTGTTGACATTTTCACGCCAAAGGGTCGAGGTGCCTCTGCAAACTTGACAATTGCAGAGCGAATTAAAGACAAATTCGATCGTGCAAAGTTCAGCGGCATAATCTTTGACCCAACATCAGGGCCGTCATCCGTAACTGCAAATGTGATTGAGACTGGCGTAAGTGCGTCAAGCGGTCTTGTTTCGGCTTACTACCAAACGCAGCTAACCGCAACTTTTGAAGCCTATTTAGACTAGGGCTAGCCACTACCGCTCACAACATGGCTGTTACTGTTTTGTCCGGTACGTCCGGCGCCCTTTACTACAAGCCCGCTGGCACCACCGGTACTTTCGGTGAATCTGGTGTCAACATCGGCACAGACACGATCACAACCGAGGCTTATCTCAACCTGAAGGTTGGTGATCCAGTTGAGTTCAGCATCGTCAACAGCCAAACTGGCGACACTGGTTCCGGCACCCTTCCCGCAGGTCTGTCGGCGGCAACTACTTACTACGTTATTAGCTACACCGCATCAACTGGTGCGCTGCAGGTGTCCGCAACTGCAGGCGGTTCTGCTGTTGACATCACCGATGATGGCACCGCTGCTTCCCCGAATGAGTTCCAGGTTGCTTACGCCGATTACGCAGCTGTCGGTCAAGTTCAGTCCTGGTCGTTTGAGATCAACCGTGCTGAAATCGACGTGACCACCATCGGTCAAACCGTTGGTCAGTATGCGCCTTTCCGCGCTTATATCCCTGGTTTTGCTGATGGCAACGGCACTGCTACGGTTTATGTGACTAACGAAGATTCTGCCCTGTCCAACCGGATGGTGGAAGACGTGCTGCAGCGTCAGCAAGTTGGTTGTGCCTTCAAGCTCTACACCGACAAGCAGAGCAGCGAAGCCTTGAGCCGTTCGATCGCAATGGATGCCGTTCTGCTGACTGCCAGCATGAACATTAATCCTGACGACGCTCAGCAAGTCGAAATCACCTTCCGCCCGGCTGGTGTTCCCACCTTTGACTTCAGCACCTCTGCCTGATAAAGTTCCGCTGGAATGTTTGCCCCTGGGTTGCGCCGGGGGCTTTTTTATGTTTATAGTGATAACAAACAAACAATTTTTATGCCTGCGCCTGCTCCATCAGCTCTTGCCCGTCTGAAAAAGGCTGCAAATCTGACGCCCACCAAGCGCGTAGTGACACTAACTGATGGCTCAAAGTTCGAGTTTTACTCGTCGCCTTTGACCATGGCTGAGCGCGAGCGTGCCGAAAAGATGCCTAATGGCGACAACACCAATGGGTTTGCGCTGAATCTGCTAGTTACTAAGGCGGTTGACGACACTGGAAAACGTTTGTTCCAGGCTGGTGAGATCGCTGAGCTAAAAAACGATGTGCTCGACGCTGATTTGCAGTCTTTGATGCTGGCGATCATAACTAACCCCGAGGAAGAGGAAGTCACTGACATGAAAAGCTCTAAAGGCTGAGCTTAAAAAAGACAACCTGTTGTTGTTGAAACTTGGGGTCGCCAAAGAGCTGGGCTATACGCTGGCGCGACTTAGTGCGGAGATAACGCTTGAAGAACTGCTTTTGTGGAGCAGCTATTTTGACTTGTTGAATGAAGAGCAACAACGCCAAATGAGGCGGAATCGGTAGACTGTTTGTACTGGGGAGGTCTGAGCTGTGTCTGTTGTCGCTAATGTTGCGATCAATCTTGACAGTCGCTCGGCAAGACGAAAGCTAGCGGAATTTGCGAGGTCAACAAGGCTCGCCAATGAACAGCTTCAAAATACTGCAAGAGCGTCGAGACAGGCAGAAAGTGCGTTAAGCGGTGTAGGCAAAGCTATTGGCAAGCTGGCTTTGGCTTATGGCACACTTCGCACTGCTCAAGCCGCTTTGCAGGCTGGCATTAGTCGTATTGAATCAGAGCGCAGAATCCAATCGCTTGCAAGCGCCTATGGCGAAGCCGCTCAATTAGCAGATGCTGCATCTCGTGCGGCACAGAAGTTTGGCGTTAGCCAGACAGAGGCGAACACAGCGTTGGCGACAACATATGCTCGTCTGAGACCTGTTGGGGTTGAACTTGCAGAAATTGAGTCTGTTTATGCAGGCTTTAATACAGCAGCACAACTTAGTGGCGCTAGTGCGATCGAAGCTGGTAGTGCATTTAGGCAGCTTGCACAAGCCTTGGGTTCAGGCGCACTTAGGGGAGATGAATTTAACTCGATTTCCGAGCAAGTTCCTGCAATTCTGACAGCAATTAGCAAGGAAACAGGAGTTGCCCAAGGCGCTCTTAGAAAATATGCTGCTGATGGCAATATTACTGCCGATATTGTTATTCGTGCTCTCCAAAGAATCGAACGCGAGGGCGCTGATCAACTTGCCGACGCGCTTAACGGGCCAGCACAGAAAATAAAAGACTTTCAAAATGCAGTTGAAGATACTCAAGTCGCACTAACTGAAACAGTCATACCCGAATTAACGACAAGCCTTCAAGAATTAGCAAATATAATTAGAGCCCTTGAGGGTCCGATTAGATACATTTCAGGCTTGCTGACAAACGCCTTATCTGGTGCTAATGATTTAATCGGACTGTTTCAACCAGGGACTGCAGGCACCCGTAGAGCGATTGAAGCTGGGCGACTGCCTAACATCAATGATTTCGGAATTGGTGGGCGTGGAAAAGGCGCCAGAACATTATTTGAAGGCACGGGCCCTGATAAAAGTGGGGTCGATGGCTTGATAAGACAAGCCAAGGAATTATCGAAACTTAGAAATCAATCCTTTAAGACTGTTTTCGTCCAGCTAATGCAGGATCGTCTAAAGACGATGGACGCTGCAATGCAAGGAGCTGTCGAGCAAGAAAAAGACAAACCCGATCGACCGAGACCTCAGCCT
>Ga0208898_1000533_pt1 | contig 29453 bp, 30 predicted proteins | sample VirMetDEL_Mar_4_FD_184513 | JGI IMG/M metagenome (GOLD analysis project Ga0208898, IMG submission 184513) | Aqueous microbial communities from the Delaware River and Bay under freshwater to marine salinity gradient to study organic matter... | ecosystem: Environmental > Aquatic > Marine >...
GCAGTATCAGTATCCATACCAGCTCTTTTAATTGATTCATCTTGTAATTGTTCAGTATATAAAGCCTCTGCCTCTTCAGGAGTTGTTTTCCCTTGTACTTCAGGAAATAAATCTTGAGAAACTTTAGGTAATTCCATCTGTCTTATTTCTTGAAGAGCAGCAGCTGAAGGTTGAATGTCTGTTTCTGTAGTTAAATCAGCACGAGCTAAATTCTCAGGACTTGGTCCTCGTTCTGGAATTATAGGTTCTTCTGCTACAGGTGTAGCTTGAGGTACTGCTTCTCTTAAGGTATCAGTTGGAGTTTCTAATTCAAATTGCTTATCAGCAATACCAGTCACTGCTTGTTGTATATTTTCTTCGGCTCGTTGAGTCTCATCTGCAACACTACGCTTCTGCCGCATAGCATCATAGAAATTAAGACCTCCACTTCTTTTTCCCATATCTATTCTCCTTTCTCTAAAAACGGATATGGATCAGGGGATTTCCCATGTACCAAATCAGTTATAATATTTCTAACTGGAGTTATAGGACCAACTCCAGGTATTAATTTTGTTGCATGACTAGCTGCTCTCTCTGTTTCTCCTTTACCAAGAGCACCTATTGCCTTCATAGCAGTTCCAATAGATCTTACTGTAGGTGATCCACCTACTGTTTCTCCAAATAATCTATCTGTAATACTTTCATCCCTACTCCTATATAATGGTAATGCACCTTGGAGTAATCTTTCTCCTGTTCCTAATAGACCAGAAGATTGTAATGCTCTTTGTAATAGCTGTGCATCGCTAAGATAAGGTGTACTGCCTCCAAACTTAATAAAGTCTTTAAGCCATTGAGAACCCCCAGCTATTGCCATCATAGTTACCATCATAGCGAATGTATTATATTGCATTCGAGGACTACCATTTTTTAAATAATCATTGTATAATTTAGGTACAATATTAGCTGTAAATGTAGAGATAAAGCCATTAAACTGTACAAATAATTGATAATGAGGATCTTGAAAGAATAAAGGTCTATTAAATGCTTGAGGATTTTGAACTCTGTCATTGACAAAATTCCAAGTACCTATATTCATTTGTTGATCTACGAATTCATAATCAGCATCCGACATTGAATCAGTAGCATCTGAAAATGTGTCAAAGATTACTGGATTATTATAACGATTATAGACTTCAATCATACCTTCAACATCTAAACCCATGTTAGCTAGCTGTCTATATACCTCTAATTGATCTTGATTGAATTCAACATCAGCAGGTTTAGCTGCTAATATTCTTATTCTGTCACCTACAAATCCAGATACAGCAGATGCAGCTATTGCCCTTTGTAATTGGGTAACTCCAGCAATCCCTGAGTATTTAAAGAATTGTTTTTGCCACCAAGCTTTTGTTACATCTGTTTCACCAAGACCAAGTCGAGTTGCTATAGCTGCATCATCATTGAACAAACCGCTTTTTGTTAGTCTTTGAAAACTCTCCTTATCAATATTAGCATGAGGAGGATATCCTATTTTATTATTGATTTTCATTTGAGCTATAGATTTAAATATCTCTTTAACTTCTTTTACACCAGCAAGGATACCGTTTTGTACGTCTTTACCGCCCCTACCTTGATATAATATCATAGCAAATTCTGGAAAAGAACTTATAGCCGACAAAGGTAGACCTACCATTGCAGCATAGAAGGCTGCGGTCTGTTGGAATGCTGCAAGCTTTCTATTCTTAATTCGATTAAAGTTACCTGTACCAGCATCAATAATATTTTTAGTATGAAAAGCTATTTCATCTACTTCCTCTTTTGTTAATCCTTCATTTTCCATTTTGCTTAAAAGATAATCTATATTCTTACCTCCAGCTCCAAAATACTCTGTATAGGCTGAGTACTTTGCAGTTTGATTTGCTGTGTTAATAGCATTTTGAAGTATATTAGTATTAGCAAATTTAGAATAACCTTTTTTAGACCATAAATCAATTCCATCTTTATTATTTCCAGGAACATATTCAATACCTTCTACAGTAGAAAAGTCTGTTGCATCTTCATTATTAGATAACTTACTATATAAAACATCTATTTCTGCTTCAGTCATCTTTCCATTCTTACGCATGAACTCATAGAACTCTTTTCTATTTTGTCTAACTTTTTGCCAATCCCAAGCCTGTCTATTTAACCATTCGTCTTTATCTCTAGCCAAATCTACTCTATCTTTACCTTGACTCTTATAAGTATCATTTCTTATTTTATATTCAAGATCAGAAAATGCTTTTAATTCTGCTATAGTTTGTTCTATAGCATTTATATCTGAAGGAGTCATATTAGTAGTATCGCCTGCAGTATATCTTCTAATCATGTCTGAAATCTTTTGAGAGTTAGTTACACTATCTCTCATTCCAAATCTTTTAAATACACGTTTAGGATTAATAGTATCAATAAGATTAGATCTTAGATAAGCTTCTTGGCTTTGAACATCTCTACCTGAATACATTTTACCAGCAACAGTACCTACAAGAGCTGCAAGTTTTCTTACTGATTCTGATCGTCTTAGTTTATCCGCAGAGAATGCGGTTAACGAAGAAGAACGATATAACTCAGGAAAAAACCTAGAAGGGTTTTTAAATTTATTTAAAAAACCTCCTCGTTCTATCTTACCTGACTGTGCTCTATCTGAAGTAACACTTGAATCACTAGTTGGTTTTATATTAACTGTATTTTTATTTAAATCATCAACTAAATTTCTAATAGCACCTTGTGGTCCTAACTCTTGAGCAACACGGTCTGTACGACCTAGCTCTCCGATACGACCAGTCTCTAATCCTCGTTTGGTCGCATATGCATCTCCTGCAGCTATTAAGCCTCCAGCAGTACTAAATCCAGAACCTAATGTACCACCAGCAACTGCTGAAGATATTAGAAGATTAGTAAATTCATTAGGATTAAAGTTCTCCTTAAGACCTCCTTGAGACATTCCCATAGAAGATAAATAACCAATACCTTCTTGAGAAGCTTCTGTTATAGATTCTGCAGCTCCACCGACTCCAGCTCGTCTTAAAAGATCTCTAAGTATTCCACTATTATTTATATTATCAGAAGCAAAGTTACCCATGCCTTCAATGGTTTCTTTAATTACTTTTTTACCTTCTTTAGCCATTAATACTTTAGCAGCTTCAGGAGTTATATTTCTTTGGTTTGCTAAGGCTTGTATAACCTTTTTTCTTCCTTCTGTAGTCAACATATCAGAAGGTTTCATAATAGCTTTTAAACCCAAACGATCAAGCATAGCCATAGCAGTACCAGCCATGATAGCACCAGTTGCTTCTGCTCTTCCTTTTGGACCTTTAATATCATTCCAAACTTGACCAGCAAATGTTGCTCCATGAGAACCATATGCTATACCAGCACTTAAACCTCCAGTAAATGGAGCAAGTAAACTTCCAGCTGTTAATGTAACTAAATATGGTGCAGACATAGCGAGATTATTAGACATAAAATACCATGCATCCATCAAGCTATCTACATCTCTGTAGTCAACTCCTTTTAATGCAGGCATCTCTGCTAAATCTTCCTTGGCTAATCGGACTTTGCTTTCACCGTACTTCTTTAATGTATCACTTCCTAATTGAACACCCATTAATTCAGCAAATCCAGCTAAACCAGTAGCCATACCTTGCCAACCTGTATTCCAAGCAGATGTCATTTGATTATACGCAACACCTTCTTCTGTTCTATCTGACTTTCTAAAGTCTATACCGCTAAAAGGAATACTTCGAGCATCGTATTTACCTGATTGTACTATATTAATAGCTTTTCTATGATCATCTTCATTAGTCAAGTCAAGACCCATTTGATCCGCAACTACTTCTTTTACTGATTGAGCATACTCATTTTCATTTATAGCACTGTCTTTAAATAACACTGGTTTAGATTTAACTGCACTCATTTCTTCTTGAACAATATCTTCATAAAGACGTTTGCCTCGAAGCTCTTTAGATAATCTACCTGCCTGTATTGCTTGAATACCTTCTTCATCTGTGAATTGATTCATATCAATCACACCTGCTTGATAAAGAGTATTCGTTAAATCATCTCCAAATTCATTTTTAATTCTTATTCTTTTTCTTCCAAAGGAATCTGTACGACCTAAGTCTTCAATAACATTGAATCCGCCAGCTTGAACTATACGTCTAACAGCATCTGTCTGCTCACGACCACCAACTTGACCTTGTTTAAAGATTAAACCTTTATCCTTATCTTCAATTATCTTTTCAGTTTCTTTAGCATTATATCCCTCAATACGATAACGCTGATCACCATCCGAAATAGTATCTGCATCTACTAACTGAAAAAATTTTCCGTCAGTTGTTTCTATATCAGCCATATAGACCTCCTTTAAATAAAGTATCCCTTGGGATTCTCCCCTATAAGGGTGTGTTAAGAATTCCAAGGGATTTTATTATTGTTTTAGTAGCTCTTCAATCTTATCAGGAGAGGTTCTGCTTACCCATAAAGTAAATGCAGACCATTTATTTCCATCTTTAGATTTTTCTGCTGCTTCTTTAATCAGGACTTCTCTTTCCGCTTTAGGAACTTTCTTATATGCTTCAAGAGTACCTTGCCAATCATTATAATATTCTTCTGCGTATGCAGGAGCTCTGGTATTTTTATTTTCCATACCATCCTTAATCATTTTATTAATCTTGGCTAAGTTTTCAGGAGACGTTCCTGAAATCATTGCTTGACTAATACCTGTTAATGGTGTAAATACTTCCATATTAACAAAGGATTCTAAATCATTAGGCTCAATATCTATTTTACCTGCCTTGTAATCCGATTGTGCTTGAATAAATTTACCCATGGCTCTTTCAACTGCCATTTGCATTTCAGGTGCATCATTAATATTAACTCCATTCTGTCTAAGTATTTTTCTATAAATGGAATTAGCTTTAGTTCCTATTGGTTTATATGCAACATAACCTTTATCTCCTTGATTATAATTATTTTGTTTATTAATATAATCAGCATAATCTTTACCAAATGTATCATAACGTTTAGCTACCGTAGCATCTCCATGAACTTTTTCATCAAACTTTTCTACACCTTTTATACTAGATACAGGATATCTTATACCTTCTATTTGAACATATTCTATTTTATCATCACCTTTAAATGTAGTCGCTTTACCATATCCAGGAATATAAACATTACCTGAAACAGTTTGTAAACTAAGTGATTTACCTACAGGGATAAGATCATTTACATCTGCTGATTTGGCATATTTAGCAAGAGAATCAGCTGTAAACCTATCTGCAAAGTCTTTATCAAGCACTGCTTTTTTAGCATACTCTTGATTAGCTTCAACACGCTTAACATAATTTTTCATGCTATAATTTAAAGAAGCACCGTGACCGTAACCCATAGCACGAGAGCCAGCGTATATCATTGCCATCCTTGCAAGTTCTTCACCATCAAACATACTTGAAAAAGCATCTTTAAAATAACCCATGGATTTATCTAAGACAACACCACCAACTTCTTTGGCTTTATCTATAAATTTATCAGCAGGAGTTTTTCCTGGATTCTTAACCATATAATCAGCTACTTCTTCTTTAGTCATTACTGTTTGATCAATGTCTTCTTCATTAGCTAATTGATCTAAAATAGCTTGAGCTGCTTTTTTCTTTTTCTCTTCATCTAGCTGTTTTTGTTTCTCTTTTTCACTATCAAGCATAAAGTCTTTTCCTTTAGACTTTTCTTTTTCAACCATTTCTTTATGAGTTTTATTTAAACCTTTTAGATTCTTTTCTTCTTTTAATAATTCATTATATTCTTTAGAAGCTGACTCATACTTTTCTATTTGTGAAGGGTTAGGTTGACCTCCTTCTTTCTTTATATTGCTAATTAACTTTTCCATATAATCAAGTTGATTCTTAGCATCTTTAATTTGAGGTTGAATCTTTTCTAAAGCCTGACTACTTATTCTTTGATTTACTTCATTGGCACTTGGGCTTAAAAAATCTAAAACAGGATACATCTTATCATATAATGTACCTGTAGGTTTTCCAGGTGCATCTGAAGGTACAGGAACACCAAATATTTCTAATGGATATTTAGCTGCTCTTTCAAGTTGTTTTAAACTCTCAGGTGACACTGCTTCTCTTTGAAGTTGTTCGCTATATTGTAGATTTTTATTGAATGCTTCAGGAATTCCTTTAATATAATCTACTGCTTGATCGATATATCCTTTTTCTTTAGGAACTTCTTTATCACCAGTGCTAGCTTGAGCCGACATAAATCCGCTTTCCATAGGTGTATCATCAAATACTACTGGTCTAGGTTCAGGCATAGGAACTTCATTTTCATTCATAGCTGTTTTTATTTTAGGTACATATGCTTGACCTTCAGGTCCAAGATTACCTTTCTTAACATTACCTACACCTGAATGGTATGACTGAAGTATTTCATCTAAACTAAAATCAGGATTATATTTTTCAATTCCTTTAAGATATGCATCTGCAAATGCTCTAGATTTTTCAGGATTGAATCTATCTTCAGAAGAAATAGGTGCAACACCAAATCCAGGATTTAAACCTGTTGTTTCCATTATTTGATAAGGACCACTAGCTCCTACAGGAGATACTGCATTTACATCTCCACCTGATTCTACTTGCATAAGAGCATCTAATACTCTAGGAGTTATCTTACTTCCTTCAGCATGATAACTAGGTATTGGACCACCCTGTTCTTTTTGAATAACACGACCCATGTCATTAAGTTTATCGAGCATAGGTTGTACTCCAGGAAGCCTTGAAGCTTCTGCATTAACTACATTCTCTCCAGGAGTAAGCATAGCTGGTACTGTGTCAGTTCCCTTTGGCTTAAAAATAGATGGGTCTGGTTTAGGTATTTCTTGAAGAGAAGGCACATCAAACTCGTAGGAAAACGTATTCCCATACCTATCTTTTTCTGTATACTTTTTAATGTGCATAATATTCTCCTAAGTACTCGGTACGTTATCTGGTCTCATCATATTATAAGGACTATATGTTGTGTCAGCACCAAGAGGGTCTACCATTAAAGGTGGTCTCATTGTTGGTGTTGGAGGTATTTGACCTTGAGCTGCTTCAGTCATACTCTCAGCGACTATTTCATTGTATAGTTGATCTGGATTAATCATTGGAGGAGCTTGAGGCTCTGGTTCATTCATCATCAAAGCTCTTGCTTGCTCTGGTGTCATAGTTCCTTCAGCACGATACTGTAGACTCAATGGTCCAACCATTCCGCCTTCATTAAACAATCCTAGAGCTTTACCAGCAAGTAATCCTGCACCAACATAAGGAACTGCTGTACCTAATGCCGCCATTCCTGCACCCATACCTGCTCCAGCACCACCAGCCATTGGTCCAAGTACTGCTCCTCCTTCAATAGCACTACCTACTACAGGAGCTGCTGATCCAGATAAGGCAGAAGTTATGCCAGCTTGTCCAGCATCTAATGCACCTTCCATTGCTCTTTGTTTAGCCATATCCATCATCTGACCACCCATTCCTTTTTCTTGTTGAGCAAGAGGAGCTGCTTGTGCTTGATATTGCCTTATCTGCATTTTTTCTTTTTCATTTGGGCTTGCTAATTCAAGTTCCATTACTTACCTCCACTTGGTTGTGTTGACTCAGTCTTAGTAGGAGCACCAGATAAATATCCGAAATATCTTTGGGCACTTGTATGAGGGGCATCTAATCTTTCTTGTTCATACTTTTGTTTTGCTGTACCTACCTTTCCTAATGTAGATGCAGCTTCACCCATACCTGTAATACCCTGTTGTCTCTGTCTTTGTCTCATCTCCTGAAGCTGTAATGATCTGTCTGCTAAAGCACCACCCATTGCTTTCTCAAAACGAGCACCACCAAGACCACCTCCAACTGAAGCTTGTCCTGCTGCAGTACCCATAAGGTTTTGAAGATCTCTTTGTCGAGCTGCTTCAGTGTCATATGCACCAGTGCCTTCAATCATAGCTTGAGCTTCTGCCTCTTGAGTTCCTGATAATGCTTTTTGCTTTTCAAGAGCTTCTCTTTGTTCAGGTGTCATAGCTGCTACAATAGCATCTGGTCCTTCCTTAACTTCCTTTTCATATCTACCTGTCACATCTTTCAGTACTCTTTCAAGGTATGGTTTAAACTCATCATCAATACCTGACTTAGTTACGGTTGTTCCTCCACCACCACCTTTCATACATATGGTATTATTTATTCTGTTAGCAAGAGATTTAGGCAATCCCTCAGTATCCTTCCTCATATCATATAGACCTAAATTAGGTTCATAATCATTCATCTTTATTCTCCTGTATTACGCCTCTTACTGAGACATGAATTGCCGCATTATATCGGTGTTTTAAGAAACGACCATAGTCCATAGCTTCTTGCTCACTACGGATTGAGTCAGCTCGCCAATGCTTCCCACCATACTTCTTTGTATGTGCTATCATGGCATCAAATAAACGATAAATAGTAAAGGCATTATTGTAGTCATGATCGACAATACAATCTTTAACATCCATCACATATTCATTATTATAATAGTTACTAAATGATTCAGCAGAAAGAAATCCCCTTAGCTTATTATCTACATAATCACCGATAACAAGTGCATGGGGTGTTTCTTTTTGTTTTTCTACTAGTGTAACAAAATACTTTATCCATATTGACTCATTGCGAGTATATCCAAAGTAATTATTATCCTTAGTTGACTTGTTCATTAGCTGAATAGCTTCGAATACATTGTTATCCTCAATTACTTTGATCATTTAAACATATCCAGAATTAGTTAATGCAATTACATATTCTTTATTTCTAGTTTTCTTTGCATTTAAAATGTATAATGCTTCCCAATTCTCTAGAATAGCATCTCCTTTATCAGGATCAGGTTCAACTTTTCTTACTGATTTAATTTTATTTTCTTCTACTAATGCACAAATAAACTCATCAGTATTATCACTTAATGTAATATCGTATTCACTTTTAGCTAAATCAGATGTAAGTTTAAAGAAATATTTTTTATATTTATCATAATTAATTGGTGTTGGTCTATTATCTTCTGCAATATGTTCTGTAACAGAAGTAACAAAAGCTTTTTCAGGTAAAAAACTAGGAGTTGAATTCCAATACCCACCAGTAATATAAACAAAACTAGTTTTACTCTCTATACAAAACAATCTATGTGCAGAAGCAAATATATCATTAGCTAAAGTCTTATATTTTTCTCTTTGTAAACAACCTACTATAACTTTTTCATTTAAATACTCATGTGTAAATTCTTCAGAAAAAGCTGTGTGTTCATTTAATGATATAAAATCGTATAACGAATTTAATTGATTATACTTCTCAGTTAAATTATTTTCATCTTGATAACTATTTACTATAGTACCATTTGATAACGTATATCTGTATGCCATTTATTCCTCATATATAATTTGTTGCATCGCCAATAAGCAAAGTATTAACTCCAGTACCTGCTGCATTTATTTGAGCACTATCCCAAGCCCATTTACCTACAGTACTCCCTGCCGAATCACCAGTACTAAATCCAAAGAAGCTTCCACTAGTAGTTCTTGAATGATAAGCTCCATACTCTACACCTATATAGCCTGCACGTATAGTTGTACTATCATGTCTAAGGATTCCTCCTCTATAGAAGTTCCAATAAGTAGAACGCCAAAAATAATCTCTCTCAGGACCTAAACAATTACCTTTAATTACTGGACCATCACACTCCGTTTCAATTTCTGTTCGAGAGACCTGTTGATGTCTTTGGGTTACTGTTGCATAATAAAACATTGGATTAGATGGCATAGTGTTTACTGTGATAGTATTATATTGATTAGGTGTTGCTTGAGTTGACCAAGTAGATACTGGTCCACTGGCATTTCTAGCACTTAATCCACTTCCAGTAAAAGTATTTGTTGCATCTGTTGGATGAGATACCGAAGTTATTTGCTTAACTATCAAAGGATTTTTTCTATTATCAAATGCAGCTGTGCCATCATCTTTAAATACTTTCATTCCAAATGTCTCACTACCTGTAACTGCTCTTGCATCTGCAAAAACTATTAGTTTAGGTATTTGAGCAGTACCATAAGATCCTGTGGGTTGATTTCCGCTTGATCCTGAAGTTGATACATAACCTTCTCTTTTTATTTTATAAAAAGCAAGTGAAGTCCATACTTGTGAAGCTTGATTAAAATCTTCAAGGTAACCTGCAGGGTTATCATAAATATGAGAGGGTTGATCTGTTCCATTGTTTTCAAAAGGATAATATGTAAATCCATCGGTATCAACAATACCTCCAGTACCTCCTACTGTATAATTAATTGGTAAAACACCATTAGTTGCTGTAACAAAAACTCGACCATCACTGTTAGCACCTACAAGAGGAACTACTGATCCATCCCATATCATTCTTACTCCAATATCTCCATTAAAGCTTGTGCCTTGTTTTATCGGTGTTGAACCAACATGAAATAGTTCTGCATAGTAAGCACCTGATGCTGGAGTTGAACTAGCTGTTATTTGAGTTGGTGCTCCTGAATACTGTAAAGAAGAAAGTACTGATGTTAATGATCCTGGAGATGGATTATCACCATTATCTACTATTGTAGGGTACGCTCCTTGAGTTATTAATTGTACTGTCCATGTATTTCCTGATTGACTAACCTTCTCAATAGCATAATATCTATCTGTAAAAGGGGTTGTAAAGAATGGTACTGGTATATAGTTACTGTTTAAAGTGAATGTATAAGTAAAACGAGTTATGCCTCCGTAATTAGCAGTTACAACAGAAATAGAAGGATTTGTAACTGTAACGTGATGATGTAGATTCCTCATGTCTGAGCTAATAAGAAATTCATTATTATTATTTTTTATTGATAAACCAAAACTCATTTTGCAAACACCAAAACATAAACTGTCCCTGATTGTATTGTGTATGTACCTGATACTGTTGTAGAACCTGAAGAATTAATACCTGTAACCGTTACCGTTGTACCTGATACACTCACAGTAGGTAAAACAAATTGTTCATCTAAAGGTGGCTGATTAACAAACACAATAGCAGTCGATATAGTAACTCCTGCAGGTAAAAAACTAAAGCTCTTAGTGACTGATTGCCCTTCTAATACTGGAAAGAAATCAACTTGTAATAATGTAGTATCATCTAGCGTAAACACTGGTTGTGAAGACGCATTTCTTACTTGTAATCCAACCGACATAAGTCCTCCTCTATGGTAAAAAGTTTAAACCTCCTAAAGCAACCCTTAAATTACCGTTATCCCATACCTCAATTCTATTATGAACAGAATTAAGAAACATACCTGTAGCATTAGAAACAGCAGTGCCTGAAGTAGATGATGTAGGATCAACTGAATAAATAGTAGGTCCACCAACAACAACAGAACTTGCTACTGCACCTCCACGAATATCTACGTTATTAAACTCAGCATCGCCACTGGCTCTTTGTATTTGCCAACCACTACTTCCTGTTATGTAATTATCTGATTGTATATTTGTTCCAAAGTTTACTGAAGGTATAGGCGTATCAAATGTTATTGTAGGACTACCTGCTCCTGGAGCTTCACTTATTCTAAACCTTGATGACCAAAATAAAGCTGTTGTACTTGTTATATTAACTGTAACAGGTGTTGTTTGCCAATTAGTAGTGAGTCCTGTAAAAGCACCTGTTGTAAAGTTATAATCAGTTGCACTAGGTGTTCCTGGATTAGTTGTAGATGCTTGATTGTAGTAAACTAATCCTGATTCAACTTCTGTTGCATCTACTCCGTCTTGAACAATCTTAACTGGAGTAGACCAAGTAAGACTCGAATCAATACCATCTGTTCCTACAACCGTTGCTATAGTTGTAACAATATAAACAGGATCAGAGCCTGAAGGAAACGCTTGTGACCATCCACCACTAGGGGGTGTCAATACCTTTGTAGTAAAGCTATAAGACCCACCTGTAGGTGTTGAAGGTAAAGTAGCTGATCTTAAGTATGCTTCAATAACAATAGAACTACTTCCATTAACAGAAAATATTTGAGGTGTTGACCAACTAGATGCTGCTATTATTTCTTGACCTACATTTGCAGCAATGTTTACTGTTATCACCCAAAGATAATCACCATTAACTATGCTTGGAGGTGATGTTTCCCAATTAGCAGAGCCAAACGGAGGTGATGTTGTAAATGTTGCTTGAGAATAGTTATAAGTTAAATCCTGAGTTAATGTAGCTGGTGCAGAAGCACTAGTAGTTCTTGTATAAAGATAAACTGTTGCTGCACTAAATCCACCTACACCAATTACTGTTCCTGCACTAGGATTAATGCTTGGACCAAGTAGTCCTTTATTAATTGCTTCGGTAACTTGATTTGCCCATGAGTCTTGTGGGCTATCTCCTGTTATTGGTGGGCGAATAATACTCATTACCTGACTCCTCCTTTAAGTATCTCATACTGTAGTCCTGAAACATTCCATTCATTAGTTGCTGTTTCTGTTAGCTTATAATTTAAAAATCTTCCAGACTCTCTAATACCTATCTTATAATCACTGGCTACAACAAAGTTATTACTAACTCCTGTTGTTGGATCAACGTCACTTCCAGGATAATTACTTCCTTTAACGTTCATAGTTAATGTAGCATTAGCTCCTTCGACTTTCATTGCAATAGCTGAGAGAGTTTCAGTATCAAATTCAGGACTCATACCAAGTCTTTTTCTTTCTATAAAAGATTCATATGCTGTTGAGTCAACTAATGAATAAGTCTTATCCGCATACATTAACTCTGTACTGTAAGAAAACAACGGTACTCTTTCATTAGGATTATTAAGATAAGGAACTATATCTCCAGAAGTAATAGCACTTTGCATTCTCCTTATAGTCCAATTATTTAAACGATAATTCCAAATAAGACATTCATTAACTGTTGTACTGTTTCCTTTAGGGTAACATATCCATAGCTCATCTTTAGCTTGATACTTAAGTATAAATAGTTTTTGTTCATAAGCTTTATTTAAATTATCAATAAGATAACGTCTAACTCGACCATCGGCTACTGATTGTATTGATCCTGGATGACCTCCAAAGGCATACACATCATTACTACCTACTACAAAGTGACGACCATCATACTCTTGTACTGCCTCTAATGTTTGAGCACCATAACTATCTGTAACTGTTGATACAGAAAATGGAATAGACGAACTACCTGTTTGTTCAAGTGAATGTATAGAGTTATTAGTATAGATATACATACGACCTTGTAGTTCAGCCATATCTTGTACAGTTCCTGTTGAAGAGAGAGTAAACTCATCAGCAGTATTAACACCTGCAGCAAATGGATTCCAATTAGCTGGTATAGAGCCTGGAGCTGCAACATCTGAAGTCCTTACGACACCTGCTAAACGTCTAACTATTGTTGTATTTGTGCTATCATATTCTGTAAGATTCCCAGCCACTAATAGATTTTTATAAGCTCTAATAACTCCGCATCTGACTCTAACGATGTTGGTTGTATTTGCTTTAACAACAACTGTATCTCCGTTAACAATCATTGCTGAACTTGGAGTAATTATAGTTGTATTAGTATCTGCATCATTAGAGCAAGTAAAAGTATTTTGATTAGATCCACTTGAATCTGTTGAGTTACTTCCTAATGCAGTGAACTTAGCAAAGTTTCTTATGGTGTTAGTTTCACTATTGATAATAGTTATTGTTGCTTCTTTCTTAGTAAAATCAATGAGTTGTCCTAAGTTGAAATCTAATGTTTGATTAGCAGAATCCCATACTGTAGAAGTTATTTCTTCATTAGCATAATACGAATCCCATCCTGGAAGATTATACATATTAAGATTAGATATATTTGTATTTCCAGGAGTATCTTGAATGTATAAAGGTTTTTCAACTCCATTATTAATAATAAAGGTGAATCCACCATTAAATAAAGTATGTTGCCAAGTTCCTCCTTGGGGAATACTTGTTTTTAATGTCTTAGTTGTTTGTACACCATCATTTTTAATTGCAAAAATAGTATCAGTAGAACCATTATTAGTTACGACAATGTAGTAACCTGTACCTGCTCCTAAGTTTGGGTTATCCCAAAATGCTACGTATATAATATTATCAGAAAAAGGAGTAGTGATTGCTTCTTCACCTTCCATCTTTCGAACTGCACCATCTCTGAATCTAACATTAAGACAATCTGTAAAAATGTTTTGTGCAAGAGAAGCAGCAGGCATATCTTTGACAACACCTGCCGATGCGATATCATTTATTGGTATGATTTGACTTGCCATTTACTTCTCCCTTTGTTCTTTTCTAAGCACACTCTCTAATGCCAGTTGTTGGGTCGATAAAGCAAGCTTCAACCTTGTCTTCTTCTTGAGCCACTTCCTCAACTTCGCTAGATACCTTCTCTTTTTCTTCCACGGTCTCGTTGAAGATTCCGAATCGTTTTCCATTAATACGGAACGTAGTACACCCTTTCGCCCCACCTTTCCATGCATTAACATATACTTGTTTAAATGAATCATAGTCCACATCACCACTTACGTTACAGGTTTTTGAACAGGCACTGTCAATATAGTGTTGAGCTAATAATAACACTTTAAGATGATCATTAACACTAATACTATCTGCAGTACGACCTTCTACTCCATGAGAGTAAGCGTAATCTTTTACGGTCTCGACAATCGGACCATCAAAAGTTTGTATAGTTCTATCATACTTATGACTAAAGACAGGTTCAATTCCTCCACTAACGTTATCACCTATAATACTAATAGTACCTGTAGGTGCGATTGATGTAAGATGGCTATTACGTATTCCGTGTTCTCTTATAAGACTCTGTACAGAAGCTGGTAACGACCTAATATAATTACTTTTAAGATAATCTTTTCTAAACAATGGAAAAGATCCTTTATCTTTTGCTAATAAAGCAGAGGCTTTATAGCAGTTATCTCTTAGACATGCAAAGATTTTCTCTGCCCATGTCATAAATTCTTTTGATGCATATGGATAACCAAGCATTTCACCAGCATTTGCCATACCAGTAACACCTAATCCCATACGTCTTTTATTCTTTGCTTCATCTTCTTGTGCTTTTAATGGATAGATAGTTCTATCAACGACATTATCCATGGCTCTCACAACTTCAGGTATATCTTTTTTAAATTGATCAAAGTTAAAAACATAACCACTACTATCTTTCTCAAGATATTTAGTCAGGTTAAATGATCCTAATAAACAAGCACCATAGGCTGGTAGTGGTTGTTCACCACAAGGATTAGTTGCATAGATCTCTTCACAATACCATAAGTTATTCATCTCTTTAATACGATCAATAAAGAGAACTCCAGGCTCTGCCCAATCCCAAGTCGAAGACATTATCTCATCCCATACCATTTGGGCTGAAAGAGTGCCACGATGCTCACCATTAAAGTAAAGGTCGTAGTCAGACCCACTGTCCAGAGCTTCCATAAATGCATCTGTAATCCCGACTGATATGTTAAACCCTGTAAGCTTATCATTATTACGTTTAGCTCGTACAAAGTCAAGTATATCAGGATGGTCAATCCTAAGCACACCCATTTGTGCTCCTCTCCTGTGACCAGAACTAGCAATCGTTTGACACACTGCATCAAACACTTGCATAAAAGAAATAGGACCACTAGACTTTGAATCGAGAGACTTAATATGATCGCCCCTAGGTCTGAGCTTACTAAAATCGTATCCAATGCCTCCTCCCTTTCTCATGGTCTCAGCAGCTTCACTTGCTCTCTGCATGATAGATTCCATGCTATCGTCTATATCGCCTGATACAAAACAATTATAAGCAGTAGTAATACGATCAGAGCCTATGGCTGATTGTACTCGACCAGCAGGTAAGAATCTCATTTCTCCTAATATATCTTCTAGTACGAATCTATGTTCGTCTCCATCTGAAAGTGTTCTTGCTATCCTCTTTATCTTATCATCGAAGGTCTCTCCCTTCTGTCTGTATTTCATTTCATCTATTTCTTGAGCGATGGTCATAGTTGGACCTTCGTAGTTTCTATTTCTTAGCATATTCTTACCTCTATTGTTAATGACGGACTGCCCCTTAAAGGGCGTTTTATATGCTAGTCTTGATACTCTCCAGTCTTTATCATTTGAGTAACTTCTTCTGCTCTACTACCTACTTGCTTAGCCCAATTTGAGTCTAGCATTTCAATAGCCGCAGTATCATAATCATGAGCTTCTAATGCAGCCATAGCCTTTTTAAACTTCATAGTAGTTCCTATGCCTACATTAAATACAAAGTTAATAAGAGCTTCTTGTCTTACTTCGTCTAGGTCATTATACCAAGGTATGTAATCATCCATAAGTTCTTTTGTTCTTTTTATGTCATTGAGTAGTAACATATCGATTTCTTCTTCAGACAATCCTACATCTTCTAGATTTCTTCCTACACCTATTGTCCATTTATCCGAGGTACATTTGTAGAGTGTGTTCTTTACGCCTTCATGTCTTCTTAGTGTCTCTATAAGTTTACTCATGCCTTCCTCGCTTTAGTTATTTTCTTTTTAGCTGCAGGAGTGTTTGCTGCAAACTGTTTACCTTTTTTAATAGCCGATCTTTTTGCCCTAGTGGTTGCAGCGTGTTCAGTTGCTGTGAGAGACTTAACAGCTGAAGCTGGCATATAACGCTCGCCAGTAGCGTTCTTACCTTGGATAGAATTCTTCCCACTTTTAGTTCTCCATTTTTGTTTTGTCCATTTCTTTAGACTTTTTTGTTGTTTAGTTAATGCCATTACGACTTGTATCCTCCTCCTTTAGCCTTATACTCCTTGGCTACCATCTGCATTTTCCTTGCAGATATCTGTCCAGGCTTACCGCCTTTATTTCCTGCAAGTATTCTTGTATAGATGCTTTTACGTAGCCCAGGCTTTGTATAATTACCTGAAGAATTAACTGTCGATGTCTTTCCCTTCTTCAAAGGTACTTTCTTTTTTCCATTCATAATCATCAGTCTCCTTATGGCAAATACAATTACATTCTTCTAAATCACATTCATATAATGCACAAGTTTCACATCTCATTTGTTAATTACCTTTTTGATTATAGAGTATTCTAAATGGCTTATCAATATCTTTCGCATATTTTCTGCTCTTTGTCTATCTGTAAAAGAATATTCTCTAATATCATCATGACTTATTCTAAGTGAAAAAACATAAAAAGCACCTTTCTTTACAATACTAGATGCACTTCCTTTTGCAACCCTTGAAGGGCTAATTAATGTACCAAATTCTGTTTCAATAATATTTGTCATTTAGTCAATCCCTTTTGTTTTTCATATGTACGAAGACCACCAAGACCAAGCATACCCATGAGTACAGTCATAAGTGAACCCATGTCAAATGTAGGAAGCTCTGGTATTGTTACTCCAAGATAAGCACAAAGAAACATTGTTACAGGTGCTAACACAAAATGCCATGCCAAAGCAATACCACATGTCCAACCTATGAACGGTCTCCAACCAGCTACAAATATGCTCTTATGCTTAGCTTCTTCTCTGTTAATTGCCAGTTGTCCTTTGGCTAACTCTTGAGCGTGTGTCTCAGCCATAGTAGCTACTTCATGAGCCAGTTTATTCTTCATGTCTTTATCTTCTATAAACTTACCAAGAAGATTACTGACTGGTCCTATTAAAGCAGTAAGCATTATATGTGCTCCAAGTGGCAGTGATTAGAACTTACAGGAACATTGGCTGTTTTTGCAACAACCATTCCGCATGAACTTAATAACATTATGAATATACTTAATAAACTTAATTTGTAATAACTTTTCTTTAACCATTTCATGCTCCCTTACCTATCCTCTTTTTTAGTTTTAAATTAATATCGATATTAGTACTCTTTCTCAAGAACATTGACATAGCAATATGCGTATCACCTACAAAGGCTAACATATCTTTATAGTATACTTTACCTTTCTTATCAAGCTCTAGTCTATAGTCACCGTCCTCATATACACTCATTTACCTAACCACATTGCTCCTAATGCTGCTACAAAGCCACCAACAATAGCTATAAGAATAAATATAGCAATGCCATCGGCTACTTGTTGCCTTAACTTTTGTTGTGCATAAACTTGTTTTTGTCTTTCTTTTCTTATTCGACCTTCCATAGCCAGTAACTCATCGTATGCTCCTGGACCATGTGTCATGTTTAGAAACATCTTGAGTTCATACCTTTGTTCCTCAAGTTTCTTCTTGGCTGCGTAAGCTTGCAAGGCAGTTGCTTCAACAGAGTCTTTACCAAATAACTTATCAAACACTCCTGGGTTCTTTGCTTGTTTCTCTGCATTGTCAACATCTGATACCGCTCCCATCCATCTTGTCAAGTCTCCAGCCATCTGCTCTAGGTCTCTACCTGCAGCAAAGCCTGCTTTAATGGCAGAAAAAGCTTTACTTGCTGCTCCTACTGCCAGTGATACGGTTACTGGATCTATCATTAGTACACCTTTGTTTTACTGTTTACTTTACTTGGTTCACAAACAGCGACATATTTCCTCGGTGTATCTTGCTGTATTGTTATATTACTATTTATTCTCGTTGCAAAATAAAAACAATCATCTATGTTTCTAAAGTAAGTTGTATCAATCTTTGCTGTCCCCAAATATGTTATGAGTGCAAAGACGAGTTCCATCACTTCATTACTATTGCTACGACTAGGGCAATTACACCAAATGTACTTGCCATAGACATTGCTTCTAGTCTCCACATACGTTTATCTAATGCACAAAGCTTATCATCAACTTGTTTGTATCTTAAGGCACACTCCTTTTCGTGTGCCTCAAGTTCTATTTTAACCTGTAGCTCAGGTGTTAGTTCCATTTTCTGTTTCATCTTTTACCTCTTCAACAGACTTTATTAAAGCTTGAGTAAACGAATCTTTTGCCACTGTTACTTGATCTAATTGAAACTTAAGGTTATTTCCTTTGGCTTCTAGATCTTTTATCTGAGCTATAAAATACTGTTGATTTTGATTTAGATCAGCAATATCGTATTCTTTATCGTTTATAGTTATTATGTTTTTTTCTTCGGTCATATTGTCCTCCTGTTATATTACCAAGTTACTCCACTTGCTGTTGTTGGGTTAGCTTTCGCAGCTATCTGAGCAGCTATACCATCTTCTATTGATGTGACTTGCTCTGCCCCAAGTGCATCTTTAGCCCATCCAATAGCTTGTGTCTCTGTGATATCTGCGTATGGTACTGGTGTACCTACAAGTGTTACACCGACTGTGCCATAAGCTGACCCTGTGTTACCATTTGCGTCTTCATCAGATGCTCTCCAGTGCAAGATAGTCACAATATCTGTGTTGTCTCCCTGCACTAAGTCTCTTTCCATATTTGCGATTGTCCAAGTTACTGCCATTTTATTCTCCATTTTCTAAGGCTGTTATTCGTGCTTCTAATTCTTGTATTGTCTTTACGAGTAAAGGTACAAGTTTACTTTGGTCTATACCTTGATAGACAGGGTTGCCATCAGCATCTACTGCATCTTTATTTCCAGTAATTGCTTCAGGTACAACTGACTGCACCTCATGTGCTAAGAAACCATCTACTAAAGTATTTGTATCATCGTGATTCCAACTAAATCTTGCAGGTTGAAGTTGCTTTAATCTTGTTGTAGCATCAAAATCATATGTTACATTTTGCTTTAATCTGTAATCAGATGATGTGTTATAGGCTACTGTTGAAGCATTAATGTGACTAATTGCTCCTGCACCTGTTCCATTATCCGAAGTAAATAAAACAAAGTTACCAGTATTTGCTGAGTAATTACTTCTTAAACCAAGACAAGGGCGAGTACTTAAATTTTCTGTTACATTTAATCTTCCATTAGTGTGTGCAGTGGTGTTAAGAAGCATACGACCACTGCTGTCTATACGCATACGTCCTGAGCCATTAGTGTAAAATATCATAGCATCACTGCTATGGTCATATTCAAAAGCACCTCTAAATGGAGAAGATGTATTATCAGCAAATTGTATTCTTCCACCATTACCAGTACCACTGGCAATAGTTATACCATTTTCTCCAGATGTTGTTCCTACAACTAAATTGTCAACAAGAGAGCCAAAGTCTTCTGGGTTTGAATTTCCAATGCCAACATTACCTGCTGATGTTATATTTAATGAATTAACACCTACTTGATAAAACTTAGTTACTCCTGAACCTGTTGCTTGAATAACTAAATCATTATCTGTACTGCCTGTAATATACTCTGAAGCACCTATTCTACCTGCTGAATTTGCATCTTTTGATACTGTAATAAAACCACCAGTTACGTCTAACTTAGATAAGGGTACTGTTTTACCAATACCTACATTGCCACTGCTGTCTATACGCATACGTTCTGAAGTAGCAGTATAAAGTATCATAGCATCACTACTATGAGAATACTCTATAGCACCTACAAATGAACCTGCTCCTGTAGCATTATCAGAAAATACAAATCTGCCACTATTACCAGTTCCAGAAGCAATCGTAATTCCATTTTCTCCTGAAGTCGTACCTACTACAAGATTATCTGCATATTGATTAAAAGAACTAGGACTATCAGTACCAATACCAACATTGCCACTGCTGTCTATACGCATACGTTCTGTAATTCCAGAACCTGCATTAGTAAAGAATTGAAGTTGACCAGTATTTGCACTCGGTTTATCAAATACTATTTTACTGTTTTGAAAATTGTAAACTGTATTCCACGCACCTATTGTTCCATCAACACTTGCACTAGCACTGTCAGATAAAAAAGTAATGTCACTGTTATTTGCACCAAAAAGCAATTCATGACTGGATGGTGTATTCCCACCACCATTACCACTACCAATTTGCAATTTACCTCTTACATCAGTAGTACCAATACCAACATTGCCACCTGCTGACATATCAATTCTCATAGCTTCTATAAGAGAAATACCATCAACACCTTTGAAAATAATATCTTTGTCACTCTGAGAAGATTTAATAATAAAATCATTAGATGAATTTATAAATTCTGCGTGTGTAACACCTCCATCTAAAAGATTGATACTACCACTGTCTGCATCAAGACTAATTGTTCCTGCTGAGTCAAGAGTTAAAGCACTAGTTGAATCTATTTCTGTTGCATCAATAGTTATATTGTCTACAGCCACTGCACCTGCTGTCACTGTACCTGTTACATCAAGAGTACCACTGAGGTTTGCATCAGTGACTATCTTGGATATGTCTTTTGCTCTTGTCATGTATTACTCCTAAGCAGTGTATCCTTGACCTGCTGTGATTGCAGAGTTAACTGCTGTCATATCTTCACTTGTCCAATAGTCCTTAGCCACCATAATCTCTAAGTGTGCTACGTTCCTATCAACACAGTCTTGCTTGTCTTCAGCTGTATCATCTGCCATTGCTGTTCCACCGATAATAGCATTGATAAGGTCTACTGAGTGACCCATAGCTGTGTAATGTTGTGCTATTTCTTCTGCTGTTGGTTGTATTATTTCATCTGACATTTTATTCTCCTTTTAAAGTTGCTATTTCAGATTGTAGATTTGTTATTTGTGCAGATAATTCCTTAACTGCATTTACTAAGTACCAAGTCATATTATCTGGAGTAACAGTCAAAACTCCTGTACTTTCTTCTTTAACCATATCTGGTAATACAGTTTGTATTTCTTGTGCTATAACACCTAACTGAAGACCTTGTTTATTAACAACTGCTGAAGCAGGATTATCAAAATCAGTAATTTCATCTTCTGTACGATACTCAAAGTTTCTTACTTGAATTTGATTAATAGCATCAAGACCTGTGTTGTTGTCTACGATATTCTTTTTTATTCTTTCATCAGAAGTAGTAGACCAAGTTGATGAGTTATTGCCTTGATAAACACCCCCACCATTAGGTGTAATAAAAAAGGTATTTGCACCTTTACCTGCTACGTTTGATGTTGAAAGTATTCCTTCATTTGATACTGATGAGCTTGATGGAGCACAAGCATAACCTATCATTATATTATTACTACCAGTATCAGCATGTGCACAAGCATAACCAACTCCAATATTATTACTGCCAGTTTGTCCACCATCCATCAACTTGCCTACCATGACATTTTGAGTGCCAGTAGTTATTGTATCCCCTGCTCTCATACCAATGCAGGTATTACCAGCACCTGATGAGTTCGCAGCCAAAGCCTCATCTCCTACTGCTACATTTGTATGACCAGCAGTACTTGACTTTAAAGTACCATAGCCTATTGTTACATTTTGATAACCTGTAGTTAATGACCTTTGAGAACCATTTCCTATAGCTATGTTTCTATAACCAGATGAAAGAAGTGCCAACGGTCCTTCTATAACACCATCTACCCAAGACCCTATGCCAATATTGTTACTGCCACTAACAGCATTAGTAGCACCTCCTATAGCACTAGAACCTAATGCAGTATTAGAAAGACCAGTTGTAATTCTGTAACCTGCATTTGTGCCTAATCCTGTATTCCTATTAGCTGTAGTATTATATAAGGATTGATATCCAACTGCTGTGACGTTATTTGAGTCTGTAGCAGTGTATAAGGCTCTATAGCCTAATGCTAATGAATTACCTGTAGTGTTATTTCTGCTGTAACTTGCTTGAAACCCTACTGCTGTGTTGTTGGGTGCTGTAGTGTTTGCATTTAATGCCTCATATCCAACTGCTGTGTTGGCAGATGCTGTGGTGTTGCTACGAAGAGCAAGTACACCAAGTGCCGTATTATTACTTCCTGTTGTGTTTGCAGGTAAAGCACCACCACCAAAAGCAGCATTGCGTATCCCTGTAGTGTTAGCTGACATAGAGCCACCTGTAAGAGCAGTAATACCAGAACCTACAGCAGTATTGTCTGATGCAGTATTTGCTCCAAGTGCTTCAGTTCCTATGGCTATGTTGTTATCACCTGATATATTAACATCAAGTGCTTGATAACCTATAGCCAAATTATTTTCGCCATCTGTATTTGAGTATAGTGCTTTAAACCCAAGTGCTGTATTGCGAGGACCTGTAGTGTTGTAAGACAAAGCACCAACACCCATAGCAGTGTTAAAAATACCAGTTGTATTATATCTTAAAGCTCCCTCAGTATTTCCTGTCCACGTTCCTCCAACGCCAACATTTCCATTACCTGTTGTATTGGCAGATAAAACGTCTGAACCAACTGCTGTAATTCCAAGACCAGTAGTGTTGGCGTACCCTGCTTTATACCCAACTGCTGTGTTAAAAGATGCTGTGGTGTTGGAAGAAAGTGCTTGATAGCCCACTACTGTATTGTTAGATGCTGTAGTATTTGAAGCCAATGCTTCGTGACCAACTGCTGTATTATTTGCTCCTGTTGTAGTTGAATACCCTGCACTAAGACCAACAGTTGTATTGGCTGTGCCTGTTGATTGCTGTCTAGAAGCATATCTACCAATAGCAGTCAAAGTACCTGTAGTATTATTATACGCTGCTTGATAGCCTACAGCAGTGTTACTATTTGCTGTGGTGTTAGCTGCTAAAGCATCACGACCTACAGCAGTATTATTTGAGCCTGTTGTATTTGCAGTAAGTGCAGGGCTACCTACTGCTGTGTTATTTGTTCCAGTAGATGTTTGGTACATAGTATACGAGCCGACTGCTACGTTGTTACTTGCGTTAATTGCTCTTAAAGCAAAATCGCCTAATGCTACGTTGTAATTACCTGTTATATTTGTATAAAGACTGCCGTGTCCAAGTGCAGTATTCCTTGTACCAGTAGTATTACTATATCCTGCTTGATAGCCAACAACTGTATTGTTAGAAGCTGTGGTGTTTGAACGTAATGATTGTGACCCTAAAGAAACATTAAAGCCACCTGTTGTATTTGAAAACCCTGAACTTAAACCAACAAATGTATTATTACTTCCAGTTGTGTTTACTTGACCTGCATATCCTCCAAGAAACGTACCAGCAGTTGCAGTGTTTGCATTTCCTGCATTATATCCAACTGCTGTATTGTTATCTGCTGTGGTGTTGCTACGAAGTGAACCAAAACCTAATCCTACATTATTTGCACCTGTGCTATTGTCCTCTAGTGATGCATCGCCAATGGCAGTGTTGCTTTCTCCTGTTGTATTATTAAATAGGCTTCGGCGACCAACAGCAGTGTTATAACTAGCAGTTGTGTTTGACTCTAGTGCCTGATATCCAACCCCTACATTACGAGTGCCTGTTGTGTTTGTAGTTAGTGCTTGATACCCCAATGCTGTGTTTTCAGACGCTGTGGTGTTTGATTTAAGTGACTGATGCCCTACTGCTGTATTGAAAGAACCAGTAGTTACAAAACGTAGTGCAGAAGCACCAACACCTGTGTTAGATGCACCTGATGTCATCGGCTGCATACTGAAATCGCCAAGAGCCGTGTTGTAAGTTCCACTAATAGAACCATTCATAGCAGCATCACCCAAAGCAACATTCCCTGTACCAACTGGATAATTACCATCCAACTTAATAGTACCACCATCTACTGACAGGTTATTTGATAATGTTGTTGCACCTGTAACTGCAAGTGTACCTGCCATAGTAACGTTACCATCAAACGTACCACCATCTGCCTTGCTTACTGTATCAGCTACAGAGAATACATCATATGTTACAATCTCTACTATATCACTAACAGCAGCACCTTCTCCTAATACAATAGATGTACCACTAGTGGCAGTGTAATCTGCATCACCTAGCTTAACACCGTTTCTGTACACATCAACGTAGTTGCTGTCTTTATAGCTTAATGAAATACCTTCTGACCCTGCACCACTGAATGTTGTTTGTGATGCTGTGGCAGTATAAGTATGTTTTTGTCTAACTCCGTTGGAAGGAGATACTCCTATATATGGCATTGTTTATACCTCTTGATTTGCTAAATGTGTCGCATATGCTGTCTTAATTGCTTCTGTATGTACTGCATTACATATTGCTTGTACTTCTGTACTCTCTTCAGCTAAATCATCTGCACTTATATCAGGTGCTACTGAATGCCTATGAAAGCTACGACTTATCTCTGTGCCATCTCTCTTGATGACCACTGCTGTCCTCACTTGAATTATTTTGTAGTCACCGACTATCTCTATTTTATCTTGTATTCTTTCTTCTGTTAATGCCATAATTTACTCCTATGCCGTCTTATAAAAACCTTGTATTTGAATTTGGAAGTTTGTACCTAAATCATTACCATTTACGTTAAAACCAGTTGTTGCTGTGTTCATTTCATTTAAGTATAATATTGCACTATTTGAAGCAACAGTTCCACCTATCCCTACCATTGCTGTATCAATATTTTCAACACTACCTCTAGAGCCAGTTGCTTGAACAGAGTTGTTAGCTGACGTAAAAGGCAATCCAAATCTTGCATTAACACCAGTATTTACTGTACCTGTTCTTTGATATTTTATTTCAAAAAAGCAGATATTCCCAATTTTAGTATATACGCCAAGTTGTGCCCCATCTCCAAAATATGTCGTGTCAGTACTTAACTGTGCAGTAAAAGTTCCCTCTTCATAGTCATCCAAAAGATTAGCTGCAACCGTGCCACCTAACAATACACCACCTGATAGGTAGAGGTTTTTAAAGCGACCAGTAGTATAACCCAAGTCCACATCAGCATCAGAGACAACACCTGTAGTACCAGTTGGATGCAACACTTGGTTTACAATACGAATACCACGAGTATTTCCAGCAAAATAAGCAGCTCCACTAGCCACACCAACACTTCCCACAGTAGTGCCGTCTTTGCGTAGGTCAAGAATTGTTCCATCAGATGTTTTTCTATTTAATAACAAAGGAAAATTACTATCTCTTGCAAAAGAAGCAAATCCGTCTGTTTGTATTCTTACACCTGTTGTTGTGTTATCAGCAACAGTCTTACCCACCAACAAGTTACCACTGTTGTCTATACGCATTTTTTCTGAACCAGCAATATAAAACTGAAGCAAGTTCTTTTCAAAACCAAGTGAACGATAAACAATACCTGAATCAGAATTCCACAAGTAGCCCTTTCCTGTATTACTTGGGTAAGCTCCTGTCCCAACAACCTCACCAGTCATGCCAATCAAACTACCTCCGTTTGAATTTGTTATGGCATAACCAGAACGATTTCCTACTGTTCCACCAGTTTTTAACTCTACAACAGAAGAAGCAACACCTGTTTGAGCAGGACCTGTAATAATTACATCATTGCTAGTAGCATCAACAGTCAACCCACCCATAGTAGCTGTGCCTGATAGGTAGAGGTCTTTGAAGCGTACTGTATCAACGCCTAAATCAATAGCTGCATCACGAGCAACCAAACCGCTTGGGCTAACTGGGTAAACGGCATCATCGTTACTTGTAAAACTTATACCAGTGTCTCCAAGACCAATATATATTGAATTTGAACGAGCCCCAATACTTCCCACAGTAACGCCGTCTCTGTTAAATAAAACAATATCACCATCATTGCTTCTGCGATTCAACCATAGAGGTGCAGCACCATTTCTTGTAGCAATAACTTGGTCGTTTGCACCAAGAACAATACCATCACCAGAACCACTTGAGCTAGTAGTACCCACCAACAAGTTGCCACTGCTGTCTATTCTCATGCGTTCTGTGGAATCTGTTGAAAAATACAAAGGTACTGCACCAGTAGAAAAGACAGCACCTCCTATAGCATCTTGACCTAAAAACAAATCTCTTGAGTTTCCAGAAATTTGCACATATGAAGTTCCAGAATTAAAAATATGAAGTGGTTTTGCAGGACTCACAGTACCCACACCAACCCTGTTATTAGCTGAGTCTACATAAAGTGTGGTTGTGTCTACTGTCAGGTCACCACTAAACGTACCTGTGGTTGTGTCAACGGAAGTTGCAATTATATCAGCAGGTTTTTTTCCTATGTATGCCATATTATGTGATCTCCATATAACTCATAGTTACTGAAAGCTTATCCGCAACAGAACAATCTATCTTTATTATATCACCTACATTTAAAACTATTTTATTACCTGACATAATCTCAACTGAAGATCCTGCAGGTATAGGTATATTCTTTATAATATGTGCTGTAGTGTTTGTTGTTTGTGACGTTTGTGTTGTTGTACTTACTAATTGTACTGTACCTGTTACTTGCGAAGTATGAACATTAGCTAATGTTAATCCTAGTATAATAACAGTGCTACCTGATTGAACTGTGTATAAAGTTTCAGGAGTTCCTGCACTGGCAGGTGCAACATCTCTTGTTATTACTTTAAATGTATTTGCCATTTATTTCTCCCTATCCTAGTGCTATAGCTAATGCTGTTGCTTCTTCTTGTATAATTGAGTTTAAAGTTGCCCCGTTAACATTAACAGCACCGAATGAACCAGTTCCAGTAGTTGTTATATTACTAGATCCGTTATTTATTTCTCCAAATCCGCTTGTTATTGATCCACTATTTAATGCCCCAGTACCTGTTAATGAAGTATAAGATCCGCTTAACCTTGCATTAGGAACAGTTCCACTTGATAATTCATCTGCATTTAAATTTGTTAAAGCTGATCCGTTTAATGTAGGTAGTGTAGAAGGAAATCTAGCATCAGGTATTGTACCGCTTGATAGATTAGACGCATCTAAATCACTAACTGGATTAGCCCAACCTGTTGCTTTATAAACTTTAAGTTCATCTGAAGTTGTATCAAAGTATAAGTCACCTACATCTAATGAAGTTGTAGGGGCACTTGAAGCTACTCGATATTGATCAGCAAAGTTATTAACACTATTTATATTAGTTGCTACTGTATTAACATTAGATATACTTCCAGCCACTGTGTTTATGTTACTTGCATTACTGACTGCTGAGTTAATATTACTTTCATTATTAGCTACGCTAGTCACATTACTACTAATGCCAGCTACAGTTGTCACATCACTGCTTATTCCTGCCACTGTAGTCACATTTGCATTATTAGAAGAGACTGTTGTCACATCCGAAGATATCCCTGCAACGGTTGTCACATTGCCACTTATACCAGCTACAGTATTTACATTGGCTATGTTTGTACCTACTGCATCAACGTTAGCTATACTGTTTGCAACTGTATCTATTTCAGAGGTTGCTTCATTTAAATCATTTGCAGCTGTTTCAATCTCAGAGATTGCTTCTGTAAGATCACCTGCGACTGTTATAACATCTGCTATATTGGTTGCGACTGTATTAACACTGCTTATATTTGTTGAAACAATACCTATGTCTGTGGCATCATTTGCTACTGCAGTCACATCCGAAGATATTCCAGCTACAGTTGTCACATTACTGTCTATGCCTGCAACTGTATTTACATTGGCTATATTGGTAGAAACAATTCCTATATCGGTAGCATCGCTTGCTACTGCTGTTACATCTGAGGATATACCAGCTACTGTTGTCACATTAGTATTTATACCAGATACAGTGGTGATGTCTCCACTAATACCTGCAAGAGTATCCATATTGGTGACATTACTTGCAGTTCCAAGAACATTCATGTCATTGACAACATCAGCTGTTCCTAGCGTATTTAAGTCGGCTACAACATCAGCTGTACCTAATATGCTCATATCAGTTATAACATCAGCATTAGCCAGTAAAGACATATCGGTTATTACTGCTGCTTGTGATAATGTATTTATATTTGTTTGATCAGAAGTAGTTGGAGTTGTTCTTTGCCATGCAGAACCGCTGTATACCTTCATTACATTATTCGTTGTATCGAAATATAATGCTCCAGTTAATAAGGCATCGCCATCGTTATCTTCTATCGGATCACTTGCTTTTTGTCCTAGATATCTATCATCAAAGTTATCATAACTAGTTGCTGCTGAAGCTGCACTAGCCGCTGCATTAGTCGCAGCAGTTTGAGCTGCAACAACATCATCTGCTATTAAGTTTGAAATTCCATTTATTGTAGAGTCGCCAAAGAAACCACCATTTGAAGTCGTATCGGTTGAACCTGTAATTTGTCCAGGGCTTGCTGCAGTTGTCATTATATTAACCCTCTTCCATTAAAGTTTATTTGGAGATTACCACCTGACGCATTCCTCTTTCCGTCTTCATCATTTAATTCATTTATTTCACTTAAAAACATTTGCATATATTTTTGTGCTTGGTCGTCTTCTTGTGTAAATGCAAACACTTCTGCAAGAGCACCAAATAATACAATCCTCTCGTTTTGATCTCTAAGCCAATTAGGTACAAGTGTTCCTATATAATTGACTGAGTTTGTGCCAGCACTTGCTGTGTCTGCTGCAGTTGCCTCGGCTTGAGTTGCATAAGCATTTGTTGTATTACCATTAACAAAATATAAAGGTGTTGTTCCACCTGTTGTTGTAAGAAAACCAGCAGTGTAATT
>Ga0208898_1000535_pt1 | contig 29398 bp, 52 predicted proteins | sample VirMetDEL_Mar_4_FD_184513 | JGI IMG/M metagenome (GOLD analysis project Ga0208898, IMG submission 184513) | Aqueous microbial communities from the Delaware River and Bay under freshwater to marine salinity gradient to study organic matter... | ecosystem: Environmental > Aquatic > Marine >...
ACTTTCTTTTTTTCTGCTCAAATTTTAGGCGATTTTTGGTCGAAACTTTTTTGTTTTATGTTATGCAGTATCTAAAGTATGTTAAACAATATTGATCTATTGTTGTTTTATGTAAAGGTGTACCCCAACAGTACTAAAACGGTATAATTAAAATACAATAAACAAGTGGTAAGGTTATTACGATGAGTAAACGAGGAAGAATACCTAAACAAGCAGAATTAAAGACGGGTCATAGAGATAATAATATCCAAGTGCTACACGGTGGAGCAGAATTTACAAAACCTAAGCCTAAAGCACAATGGTTAACTAATACCCGGCGCTATTGGGCTAACTATTGGAATAGTGAGTTAGCTAGTACCGCTCAACAAGTAGATTTACCGGCTTTCTATAGATTATTTCAATACTACGACCAAGTAGAGAGAGCTAATAGAATTATTTTAAAAAATGGTAATAAAGGTTTACTATCCGTTGGATCGCAGGGGCAACCTAAGATAAACCCGTTAATAGATCTAACTACAAAACTCGAAACGAGCATATTAAAGCTAGAGCAAGAATTAGGATTAACACCACTTAGCCGCCAACGCCTAGGTATAGCTTTTGGAGAAAACGCTATGGGTATAAAACAACTTCAAGATTTCTTAACAGACGACGAGATCGAGGGAGTTGACCCACGATTACTTCTAGATAGTTTAGAGGAAGAATAATAACAATGTCTAAGATTAAAAATAGTGATGAGTACGATAAGAAATTTAACTTATCTAATAAAAGAGGTAAAGATCTAATTAAGTGTAAAAAATGTTATGAATATATATATCCTATTGGTACAAAAGTAACTTTATGCTTTTGGTGTAACTATGCAAACACAAGCGAAGAAGAATAACCTACCTCCTACTAAGGGAGCTAGAGTAGTTAAATTTATAGAAAAATTCTGCGTACACGGAGAGGGAGATTTCTTCGGCGAGCCTTTTAAATTAGACGATTGGCAAAAAGCGATAATCTACGAATTGTACGAACAGAATAGCGACGGATCTAGAAGATATAGAGAGGCCTTAGTGGGACTTCCAAAAGGCAACGGCAAGACCGCCCTAGCCGCTTGTATTGGCTTATACGAGCTACTCGGTAGTGGTGTTACTTCGCCTCTAGTTGCAGTAGCGGCCGCAAGTTACGAGCAAGCTAACTTAGTATTTGGAACTATGAAGACTATGTGCGATGAAAGTAAATTTTTAAGTGAAATGGTAGATACTTTTGAAAATGAAATACAAGTAAAGAACGCTCCGGGACGAGCTTACCGAGTAGCAGCTAAAGCGGGTACAGCGGACGGTGGTAGAAATAGTTGTTTAATTGCCGATGAGATCCACGAGTGGGCAAACATAAACCAAGAGAGAGTACATTATGTTTTATCTAACAACACCGCTAAACGTAAAGACGGATTAGTACTAAATATTACTACCGCCGGTTACAACTTAGATAGCTTAGCCGGGAGATTATATCAACGAGGTTTAAAAAAGGAAACCGGAGAGAGCGAAGATCCGGAGTTTTATTTTAAATGGATCGGTGCTAAAGAGGGAGAAGACCACGAAGATAAAGAAGTATGGAGGAAAGTAAACCCGGCTATAGATAATGATTGGTGGCCTTTAGAAAACCTTAATAGAAGATTTAAGAGCTTACCGCTTAACGAGTTTCAACGATACCACTTAAACCAATGGACTAGAACGGAGGAGGAGAGTTGGTTGCCTCCTACTGCGTGGGATAATTGTAACGGAGAAGTAATCTTCGATCCGGACGCCGAAACTTATTTAGGTGTAGATATGGCGTTACACCACGATAGCGTAGCAATAGTACACGGGCAAAAGAATAAAGAAAATAAGATTATTTTAGACGCTAAGATATGGCACCCGGACGATTACGACGTTATAGATATTCAAGAAGTAGAGGCCTACATCTTAGAGTTATGTAAACAATTTAATGTAAAAGAAGTAGCATACGATCCCGCCTTTTTTGAACGTAGCGCCCAAGTGTTATTAGATAACGGCGTACCTATGGTTAACTTTCCGCAAAGTCATAGTCGTATGGTACCGGCGTGCGGTAATGCTTACGATCTAATTGTAAATAAAAAGGTTATACATAAAGCAACTGCTACGTTTACGGATCAAGTTTTAAGCGCTGCACAAAAGACTACGGATAGCGGTTGGCGTTTATCAAAAGGTAGATCTAAAAGAAAAATCGACGGAGCTATCGCTATGGTAATTATGTTAGATAGAATAACCGCACCAATCATAGACGAAGAGCCACCGGTAGCTATAATAAACTTATGAATTACAAAAACATTATGACAACACTTACCGAAGTTATAGGCGCTAGCTTTATAATTTACGGTGTATATACGTTTAGTATCGGCTTATCTTTTGTAGTTGCCGGTATGTTTTTAATAGTAGGAAGTTATTTAACGAGTAGATGAGTTTTTTTAATCGAGAAAATAGGGACGCAGCTTTAGGAAATCTTAGCGATCTCTTATCACTTCGGGAGGGTGGACTGTACAACTTTACCGGAGAAAAAGTAAACGAAAAAAGCGCCCTAGGAATTAGCGCAGTATTAAGCGCAATATCATTAATTGCAGATAGCATAAGTATTTTACCGATTAAAACAATAAGATACGACGCAGGAAAGAAGATCTATACAGAGAAACCTAAAATATTTGATAAACCTAACGTTAATCAAACTATATTCGAGGTAATACACCAAACTATTACAAGTTTATTAATGCACGGTAACGCTTTTATCCTCGTAGATCGTGACAGGCAGGGGCGACCAATAGCAATTACACCTATACATAGTGATAGAGTAACCGTAGAAATGCACGGAGGAGTTAAAACCTACATACTCGGCACTAAGAACGCTAAGAGATCTTTAACCGATGAAAATATGTTACATTTTAAATGGATTTCTTACCCGGGTAATCTACTTGGTATAAGCCCTCTAAGAGTAAACGGCAATATGTACGGATTAGCTATCGCTATGGAAAGGCACATCGCACAATTTTACGGGCAGGGTGGTACTCCAAGTAGCATACTTGAAACCGATAGAGATTTAACAAGCGAGCAAGCTAAATACTTACAAGAAAATTGGGTACTTAATCACAATAGAAATAGAAAACCGGCCGTATTAACCGGTGGTTTGAAGTGGAAGTCTATTAGTGCAGGAGCCGGCAACGAATTAATAGAGGCTAGAGAGCAAATTGTTAATGAAGTTGCAAGAATATTTAGAGTACCGGCTCACTTGATCCTAAGTAAAGACGGATCTAACGTTTACTCCAACATCGAGAGCAACGGATTAGCTTTTATTAGACATACATTATTACCGTACATAAGAAGAATAGAAGACGGACTTACAACTCTTTTACCGGGTAAACAACAAGTTAGATTAGATACAGAAGAGTACGCTAGAGGAGATCTATTTAGTAGAGTAAGAACGTATCAAGTAGCTATATCTAGTGGACTTATGACACCTAACGAGGCTAGATCAAGATTAGATCTAGAGCCTTACGAGGGTGGAGATAACTTCTACCTAGGATTACAGGGAGCCGCAGTAGATCCAAGCATAACACCACTCGGTAACGATCAACACGACCCTAAAGTAATATTGAACGATCCAAATAATTTAGAAAATGATTAGCGAAAGTTTTACTATTGCACCCGATACCGCTACTAAAATATTAGATAGTCAAAACTTCGAGCAACATATTTATATTCATAATAACCACTCCAATAAAATGTATGTAGGCGGAAGTAACGTAACGGCTAGTAACGGTTTACACTTAGATAATGGCGAAATGTTAGAAATAAGAATACCGCAAGATAACGAATTATACGCTATTAGTGAAAGCACTTCGGGCGGTATTTCCGTCGTTAGACCGAGATAATGCCTTATTATATTTCTATGGATCACCCGGATTGTAAAGACGGACACGCAGTAGTAAAAGAAGAAAACGACGAGCTTATTACTTGCCATAAGACCCACGAAGAGGCGGAAGAACACTTAACCGCACTTAATATAGCTATGGCAGAAGAAGAGAAGTCTATAGATCAAGATGTAGAAGTAAGAGAAGTAGATTTATCCGCTCCTAAATTTATGATTGTAAATTTAAAAAGAGGATTAGATAATCTTAATAGAGCGGGCGACGGACTAACTCCTAAAACAATTAGGGACGCTAGATCTATTGTTAGTAGTGGTAAAGTAAGCCCGGCTAAAGTTTCCTTAATGGGAGCGTGGCACGCTAGGCACCTTAGCGATCTAGATAGAGAGCCAAGCAACCCTAACGATCCCGATACTTGGAGAGCTAGCGATGTAGCTTTCTTATTGTGGGGATCTAACCCGTGGACTAACCCGGATCAAGCGGGCGAGTGGGCTAGAAGAAAATTAAAACAATTACAAGATGAAGAGGGTAGAGTATCTAATTTTTATGACATAGATACTAAATCTATGACAACTACGATTAATATATTAAATAATAAGGTTAGGATTAATAACGTGAATAAAGAAAAAGAAAGCCGATCTTTTGGCTTAGCTAATGTAGAAATAAGAGAAAATAAAGACGGGGAATTATCTTATAACTTTAGTGGTTACGCAAGTGTGTTTAATAAACCGTATGGTGTAAGAGATAGTAAAGGAGCTTACACCGAAACCATTAAACCCGGAGCTTTTAAAAAGACTTTACAAGAGCAAGACGATGTTAGATTTTTAGTAAACCACGACGGAATACCTTTAGCTAGATCTAGTAGCGGTACTTTAAGACTAGAAGAAGACGACTACGGATTATTTGTAGAGGCTAGTTTAGATCCTAATAACCCAACCGTTGCAGAAGTAGCCTCCGCTATGAAGAGAGGCGATCTAAACGAAATGTCTTTCGCTTTCGCAGCAGTTAGGGACGACTTCGACGGAGAAAAAAGGGACGTACAAGAAGTAAGATTATTCGATGTAAGCGTAGTTACATACCCGGCTAATAGTTGGGCGGGCGCTACATTAAGAGGTTTAGATATAAGCGAGTACCAAAAAGAATTAGTAGAGGCTCGTAGTGGCGATAAAGCCGTAGAAGTTTTAGAGCAAATAATCAATAAGTTACAAGAAAGTAGCGAAGAAGATAAGCGCTCTAAAAGTAACCCCGACGTAGAAATCTTAAAAATTAAGATGAAAAAAGACGGGTTACTCTAAGACGTTACGCCGGATTACCTATCCACCTAACGCACAAGTATAAGTAATAGCAACTTTAAGGATATTAAATTGAAAAAATTAATAGAAGAAAGGGACGCTAAATCAGCAGAACTAAACGAACTTGTTGAGGATATGGACGCTATGGAAAAAGGCGAAGAGTTAGACGCTAAAATTGAAAGATCTAACGAGCTTTTAGTAGAGATCAAAGACTTAAACGAGAAAATCGAAAAAGACGCAGATTTAAGAAAGACCCTAAAAGAAGTTGAAGAAAGCAGAAAATCTTTAGACATTGAAGATGAAGATATTACAGAAACCCGAATGGAAGTAAAAGAGCCGGATATGTACCGTAAAGGTGGCCAAAATTCTTTCTTCGCAGATATGTACAATGCTAAATTCAACAACGATTACTCCGCTAACAAAAGATTAGCGGAACACCAAGAAGTTTCTAAAAGAGATGTCGGTACCGGAGCTTTTACCGGTATGGTCGTACCTCAATACTTGCTCGATGATTACGCACCACTCGCAAGAGCGGGCGCTAATTTCTATCAAGCAGTACCAAAAAGAGAGTTACCGGCTTTCGGCAACAAAGTAGAAATTTCAAGAATAACAACAGGATCAAGCGCAGCAGAACAAGCTAGCGAAAACGCCGCAGTTAGCGAAACAGATATGGACGATACACTATTAACCGTGAACGTCAATACTATCGCAGGACAACAAGACGTATCTAAGCAAGCCTTAGACCGTGGCGGACAACCGGGCTTTAATCTAGAAGATATTATCTTCCAAGATCTAGCAAGCGCTTACTATACAAAATTAGATAACTTGATGTTAAACGGCTCCGGATCTTCCGGACAACCTTTAGGTATAACTACAGTTAGCGGCACTAATAGCGTTGCATATACAGACGCTAGCCCTACAGTAGCCGAACTTATGCCAAAGATTGCAGACGCAATACAGAAAGTAAACTCTAATCGTTTCGCTCCGGCGACCGCTATGATTATGCACCCTAGACGTTGGGGCTTTTTAACTGCGGGAGTTGATAGCTCAAATAGACCATTAATATTACCTAACGGTAATGCACCTCAAAACGCTTATGGCGTTGGAGATACAAACTCTTACGGAGTTGTTGGTCAATTAATGGGTATTCCGGTTATTACCGACGCTAATGTCGCTACTAACTTCGGAGCAGGTACAAACCAAGACGAGATTTACATAGTAAGAGCAGAAGATCACATACTCTTCGAGCAAGATATGTTTACTGCTAAGTTTGAAGAAACTAACGCAGGATCTTTAACAACTAAGTTAGTTGTTTATGGTTATGTTGCTTTCGCAAGCGGTAGATACCCGTTGGGTATTTCCGTGATTGGCGGAACAGGATTGGTAACACCAACCTTTTAATTAAAATTGTTTTAGTGTATCGGGCAACCGATACACTAAAACTTATAGGAAATAAGATTTATGGATATTAAAAATAAACAAATGATAGAGGCTTTAAAAGAAGAATTAAAACACTACGAGATTTATAAAAAAGCAGATAGAGCCGAGCAAGTTAAAAAAGAAATTAAAGCACTTGGCGGAAAAATCGAAAATAAATCAGCAAAACCAAAAGCCGAAAAAAAAGTCGTTAAGAAGTAGTAATGCCTAAACACTATAAAGGTGGTAAACCTAAAGGTGGTAAGGGTAAAGGCCGAGGAGGTAAGTAACCTATGGCAATTATTAACGGTTATATTACCCAAGCGGATCTAAAAGCTTTTGTAGGGATCCCGGATAGTGATACCGCAGACGACGACTTATTAGATAATGCTATTAATGGCGCTAGCCGTCAAATAGACGCTTTTTGTGGTAGAAAATTTTACGCCGACGGATCTACAAGCGCTAGAGAATACTTTACAAAAGATTTTTTTAAACTTTACGTAGATGATATATCTACTGCAACCGGGTTGGTTGTAAAATATGACGATGACGACGACGGTACTTATGAAGTAACCGTACCAAGCGATGAATATAAATTACTACCTATTAATGGTGTAGTAGGGGGTATTGAGGGTAGCCCTTATTACATTATTCAATTAAATAGCGACGGATCTTACGAGTGGCCTTTATCTAACACTTCTAATAGACCCTACGCACAAATAACCGCTAATTGGGGTTATGCAACTACACCGGAGCCTATTAAATATGCGTGCAAGATGTTAGCAAGCGAGTTATTCGCTATGCGTAATGCACCTTTAGGCGTAGCGGGTGTAGGAGATTTCGGCGTAGTTAATGTACAACAAAACAGAGAGGTAACTAGATTACTACTACCGTTTCGTAAAGCTAGCGTACTAGGAATAGCTTAATGGCTAGCTTACAAGAGGTAAGGGACGGGATTAAAACAACCCTAAGCGATAATATTAGCGGTTTACGAGTGTACGATGTTGTACCGGATTACTCTATTAACTTTCCGGTAGCAATAGTCTTACCAACTTCAATACAATTTAATATAGCTATGCAACGTGGCACGGATCTATACAACTTCGATATTTTAGTAGCAGTACAACGAGCAGAGAGCAGAACGGCACAAGATCAATTAGACCAATATATAACAGGAGCCGGGAGTAGCTCTATAAGACAGACTATATTTAATAATAAGACGCTAGGTTTAGATAATACCGACGCAACTATTACAAGTGTAAGCAATTACGCCGCAGACGTTAACCTTAACGGAATAGACGCAATAGGAGCTAACATAAGCCTAGAAGTGTATACAAAAGGAACTAGCTAAATGCCAAAATTTAAAATAATAGGATCTAAGAAGATAGACGGTAAAGAGCCGGGTAACACTATAACTTTAGAAGATCTAGATAAAATAATCACACTTACAAAAGCCGGTCATATAACCGCTATAAGTAAAAAAGAAAATTTAAAGAAAGTAAAAAAAGTCGTAGAAGAAATCAAAGATAAAGAGGTAGATAATGGCTAAGTATGTATTTACGGACGGTAAATTATTTATCGGTGGATATGATCTAAGCACACATACCAACGCAATTACCTTAGACGTTACCGCAGACGAGTTAGATGTTACAACTATAAATAGTGGTGGATTTAGAGAAAGATTGGGAGGACTTAAAGATAGTAGCCTTAGTATCGACGGATTTTTCGAGGCCGGTAGTGAAAAACCGGACGCTCTATTAGGAGCTAATATTGGTAACGAGTTGATCGTTACAGTTGTACCCGACGCCGGAGTAGGCAATATAGCTTACTTCTTAAAATCAAAACTATTTAGTTATCAAATACTAGGAAGTGTAGGAGAGATCGCACCTTTTAATATTTCTAAGTCAAATAGCACCGATAAAGTTGTGAGGGGTACTATTGATATAGATAGCGCAATAACCGCTAGCGGAAATAGTACCGGAGTACAATTAGGCGCCGTAGCCTCCACCGAAAACATCTACGCCGCCGTACATTGTACCGGAGTTAGCGGAACAAGTACCCCTACTATTACGATAACACTAGAGAGCGATGATAACGCTAGTTTTACTAGCCCTACAACAATAGCGACGTTTACAGATATAACCGCTATTAGTAGCGAGATTAAGAAAGTATCGGGAGCAATAACAGACGATTACTTCCGTTTCGCTTATACAGTTTCCGGGACTACTCCAAGTTTTGATATACACGCTACTTTCGGTATCGAGTAAAAAATCTTAAAAAAATACACCTAAATTTGTGATTATGTGCTTATAATGGGTACATAAGATAAATACTTGGGAGGTATTAAATGAATAAAAATTATTGTGAAATTATAGATTATAGAAATTGTAATAAGTGTAATTCTATTTATGCACAACGAACAAAAAGCGATTTTAAAAATGGTATTAAAAATTGCTCTACTTGTTACCAAAACCGTATGGAAGATTTTTTAACTTATAACGAAATTGAAGTAAATAATAATTTATCAGTTGTAGGAGGTAAATAATGAAAGAATTGAAAAATCGTAATTAATACTCTCAAGTATATTACGTACGTTAAAAGCCGGGTTTAATCGCCCGGCTTTTTCTATGTCATACTACGACTAAGGAAATTATCAATACTTAAAATTAGCTTAGTTAAAAAAGGAGTAAAAATTGGCTAAGTTTGTTTTAACAGACGCTAGCGTAACAATTAATAGCGTGGATCTAAGCGACCACGTTGCTAGTGTTACTCTAGATATTACCGCCGACGAAATAGAGGAAACCGCTTTCGGTCAAACCTTTAAGAGTAGATTAGGCGGCCTAAAGGACGGATCTTTAAGCGTAGATTTCCACCAAGACTTCGCAGCTAGCGAAGTGGACGCTACACTATGGCCTCTTCTAGGTACCGTAACTACTTTTGAGATCAAACCTACAAGCGACGCAGTATCTTCAACTAACCCGAAATATAGCGGATCCGTATTGGTTAACCAACACCAACCGGTAGCTAACGGAGTAGGAGAATTGGCGAGCTTTAGCGTTAGTTTCCCAACAAGCGGAACTATTACAAGAAGTACAAGCTAATGTCTTTAGTACAGGGATTACACCAACTCACTCTCGTACTAGAAGACGGTACAAAAAAAGAAGTAACGTTAAGACCCGTCGACTTCGTAGCTTTAGAAAGAAAATTCGGTCAAAGACCGGCTAGCGAGCTAGAAAAATTATCTTTTGAGGAGTTAATGTATTTATGTTGGAGCGCTAGTAAGCGTACCGGCGTTACGGACGATTTCGATAAGTGGTTAAATACCGTTGCAACTATAGACGGTTTAGGGGGCGAAGACCCGGAGTAACCGGCGGTTATTATATCGATTTAATAGCCGAAGTTAGTTTAGCCGCCGGACTAAACCCTATGGAAGTAGCGGAGTTACCGTTACCGATTTTTTTGGCACTTCAAAACGCTTTACAAAAAAGAGCCGAGCAGGAAAAAAAGAAATATGGCTAAAACCTTTCAATACAATACCGCAAAAGACGGCGGACTAGCCGTCGAGGGTCTTAATGATGTTATAAAGGGACTTAACGAGTTATCGCAGGGTAAAGAAGTTAAGAAAGAGCTAAGAGGCTTTCATAAAGAGATCTCTAAAGAGGTACAAAGTGCTACTAGATCACAAGCATTAAAGCAGAGTGTAAACGGTAGGCCGGTACCAAAAAGAACGCAGGGAGCCAAAGGTTATGTAGGTGGTGGTACGGATCGTATCGCTTACCTCGATATAAGACGTACTAATAAGTTTGTACGTAACTTAGAGTTTGGTAGAAAATATCAATTTTTAAATTTTTATAATAGCTCACAAGCTAAAGGAAGATCCGTAAGCTCTAACGCTACCGGTATATTTTTTCCGGCTAGCGAACTTAAAAGAAGAGTGTATAAAAAATGGTTTGGGGATCTATGGAAATCTAGCGATGATTTCCCGGAGGGTAACAAATACGTAGGTTATGTAGCCGAGCCAACAATAGCTAAAGCAGTACCTAAGATTACAGAAAATTATAGCGAAGAGATGATGAATTTAATTAAGAGATCTATAAAGGAAAATAAATAATGGCAGCTAATAGCGAGAAAACATTAAGGTTTACGTTTTTAGCAGATACTAAAAAGTTTTTAGGTAACGTAGGTAAAGTCGGTAAGAAATTTAGCGATGTAGGCGCCGAAATGAAGAAAACCGGAGATACGGTTAATAAGATTTTCGCCGGTATTGGTGTAGCTGCGGGAGCGGCCGCTACTAAGTCTATTACTGCTTTTAGAGATTTCGAAACCGGTATGAACGAAGTTTTTACGTTGTTACCGGGTACAAGTAAAGAAACTTTTGACCAAATAAATAAAGATGTTTTAAAACTTTCTAAAGAGATCGGTAAATTACCCGAAGATGTTATACCGGCTCTATACGATAGCCTTTCTGCCGGTGTACCGCCGGATAATGTATTTACTTTCCTAGAAGTAGCTAATAAATTAGCCGTAGGTGGAGCTACCGATTTAGGAGTAGCGGTAGACGGTTTAACTACCGTAGTAAACGCTTTTGGTAGCGATGTTATTAGCGTAGGCGAGGCAAGCGATATTATATTTACTGCGGTAAAAGGTGGTAAAACAACAGTAGAAGAACTATCTAACGCTATGTTTAATGTTGCTCCTATTGCTGCGTCTATGGGTATAGAGTTTGGTAATGTTACGGCCGCAGTTGCTACACTTACCGCCTCGGGTACTCCTACAAGCGTAGCTATGACTATGATTAGACAAGCATTAAGCGAATTAGCTAAACCAACTTCTAAGCTATCACAATTATTTTTCGAATTGACCGGAAAGTCTTTTGAAGAGTTTATAGCAAGTGGTGGAAATCTTAAAGAGGGTTTCGATATTATTAAAAAAGGAGCCGAGGCTAACGGTAAACCTTTAGCCGAATATGTAGGATCCGTAGAGGCTTTAGGCGCTATCCAAACACTTACCGGTAAAGGCGCCGATAAATTCGCAAGTGAAATAGAGAACGCCGCTAATGCAGTTGGAGCAACCGACGCCGCTTTCGAGCAGGGGTCGCAGGGTATAGGATTAGTTTTAGAAAAATTAAAAGCAGGGTTTCAAGTTTTACAAATAGAAATCGGGCAGAAATTAGCTCCACTACTTTTAGAGGCAATAGATAACATACAAAAGAAATTTAAAGAGATCCAACCGGGGTTAAAGGCTTTCATAGATAATGTTAGATCTTTCTTTACAAGCGATGAAGTACAAAACACTATAAAAAGACTTACTAAGGCTTTCCAAGATCTAGGAGATAGACTAAGGCCGGTATTTGATCGTATACAAAAGTTTTTCCAAGCTAACCCTAAAGTATTATTTACAGGTTTAGCAGTAGTTATAGGTGGAATACTTTTAGCTAGTGTTATATCTTTAGCTAGTGCTTTCGCTGCACTATTTAGCCCGGTTACGATCATAATAGCCGCTATTGCTGCTTTAGCCGGTGGCTTTAGATATGCTTATGATAACTTCGAGGGTTTTAGGAACTTCGTAGATAATAGTATTAGTTTCCTTAAAAATTTATTTAGTAACTTTATATCTTTCTTTCAAAGCGACGGGTTTGTAGGAGCTTTTAATAAAGGTTTAGATTTCGTTAAAACTCAATTTAGTTTATTAAAAGATATATTTAAAGGTGTAGTAGATTTTATAAAAGCTCTTTTTAGTGGAGATGTTAGCGGAGCAGTAGAGGCACTAAAAGGAATATTTAAGAATTTATTAACTTTCTTTAAGAATAATTGGAATTTATTAGGTACTTTAAAAGATGTATTTATAGGAGCTTTAACAAAAGCTAAGGATTTTATTTGGCCTAGATTAAAAGAGTTTGGTAAAGGCTTTATAGAAACTATTACTACGGTACTTAAAACTAGTGGTAGCGTAGTGCTAGAGGGTGTTAAGTTTGTATTTAATAAAGTCATAGATAAGATCAACGGTTTTATTAACGATCTAAATAGTGGATTAGCTTTTAGTTTTTTTGGTATCGATATAGACCCGCCCGATATACCGAATATACCGAGGTTGGCTAAAGGTGGTATCGTAACTAAGCCCACTATCGCACAAATTGGCGAAGAGGGGGCGGAGGCTATTATACCTTTACCGTCGGGAGTTGGCGGCGGACTTGGCCTAGGTGGTAATAACTACAATATAACCGTAAACGCCGGTATTGGTACAGACGGAGCAGACGTAGGCCGATTAATAGTCGAGCAGATAGAAAAATATAATAGACGTAATCTAAGGATTGTTTAAATGGCACAACCTACGGTTAGAGTTAGATTAGGTTTTACTCCCGATACCTTTACGCTAGACGATCTAGTTAGAGGTGTATTAGATACCGGGCAACTTGGAGGAGCCGTAACCTTAACCGATGTAACCGCAGACGTACAAAACATCGCTATAAGTCGTGGTAGATCTAAGGATTTAGATAGCTTTTTTACGGGTAGTTGTGCAATTAAATTATTAAATAACTCTAGAAAATACGAAAATACTAATACTAGTAGCCCTTATTATCCGGGTATCGAGCCTTTTATCGTTATGCACGTCGACGCTACTACGGACGGAGGATCTACATACGAAGATCTATTCGTAGGTTTTGTAGCGGATATACAACTAACATACCCGGATAGTAATAACTCTTTCGCTACTTTTACCGGTTTTGATAGTTTTATGAAAATTAATAATACGGAATTAGTTAACGCTAGTTTTAGTAGTACCGATAGCGGAACTATGATCGATAATATTTTAAGTAGTAGTACAGTAAAATTTAGTACCGGAAATAGAGATATTGAAACCGGAGTAAGCACTATGCAAGCTCTTAGCGGTGTAACAGATAATACGCTTAGTTTATTACAAACTATAGAACGTAGCGAAAACGGATTATTATTTATGTCTAAAAGCGGTAAATTGACGTTTAGAAATAGGCATACCACTTATCCAAGTACAGTAACTAAAACTTTTAGCGATGACGGTAGCGATATACCGTACGTAAAAGTAGATTATATAAACGACGATAACGAGATCTACAATATTATTAACTTAACTCGTGAGGGTGGATCTACACAAACACAAGAAGATATAGGATCACAATTAAAATATTTGATCCGTACATTAACTAGATCCGGACTTTTAAACGATAATGATACAGAAGTTAACGACGCTGCTTTATTTTTATTAGGTAAATATAAAGACGCTTTATTACGTTTTGATAATTTAGAAGTTAACGTAGTAGATCTAAATACATCTAATCAAAACTTGATCCTAGAAAGTGAAGTGGGAGATATTGTAAATATTGAGTTAACACCACCGGGTAGTGGTAGCCCAAGTCAAATAGTTAGCTTAGAAGTATTAGACGCTATAAGTTATAGTATTACACCCGATACCTTTAAAGTATCATATAAATTAAGTAGCGCTAACCAACAAGCCTTTTTAAGACTAGATAACGCTTTATTTGGAATATTAGATACAGATAAGTTAGGTTATTAATGTCATATAGCTATAGAAAACAACAAGAAAGGATAAACTAAAACTATGCCTAGTGGATTTAAAGTATTCGCTACCGGAGAAGTATTAACGGCTAGCGATGTAAACAATTATTTAATGGAGCAAAGTATCTGCGTTTTCGCAGACGCTACCGCTCGGGACGCCGCAATTACAAGCCCGGAAAACGGACAATTTGTATTTTTAACCGGATCTACAACACTTCAATTTTATAACTCCGGTTGGTCGAATTTTATTGGAGAGGGCGATATTACCGGGGTAACGGCAGGTGCCGGTTTAAGCGGTGGTGGTACTAGCGGAGCAGTAACATTAGCTTTAGATATAAACGGACAATCAAGCGTTACAGCTGCCGTAGGCGATGAATTTTTAATAGCAGATGTAGATGACAGTAATAATATTAAAAAAACTACCGTGCAAGATATTGTAGACCTTATACCCGCCGGTGTTTCATTAGGTTTAGTATTAGCTTTATCATAAGAAAGGAATAAAATTATGGCAGATACATTACACTCGGTACAGGGAGTATTAGGAACTAGCGCCGGAGATATTATAGACGCAGTACCAAGCTCTACTACCGAAACGGTTATAGGTATTTTAGTTTCCAACGTAAGCTCTAGTAATGCAGACGTAACTATAGATTTAAGCGTAACTAAAAGCGGTGGTACTTTAAGACACATATTAAATGATGTTTCACTACCTTTTGGAACTACTATAGAAATTACTACTAAAATTACCTTAGAAACCGGGGACGTATTACAGGGTTTATGCTCCGCCGCGTCAAGCGCAGAATACAACGTATCATTTCTTAGACAAACCTAGAGGGGCTAATTATGGCTTACTTAGGTCAACAACCAAATAATGTAAAACAAAATATTGGTTTATATACCCCTAGCGATATTTTACAATTAAAAAAAGACGGTATTTGGGGTGGCTCATTAGAACTTATTGCTGAACAAACTGTTAGTTCAGTTAGTACAGTAGATTTTACTTCTATTCAAGAGAGTAAATTTGATGTACACCTTTTGCAGTTTTTTTTAACAGAGTTAACAGGTGCTTTAAGAATTCAAATATCAAATAATGGTGGAAGTTCTTTTATTACTAGTGGCTATCAATTTGCAAATCAATATGGTACTGTTACAGGAACTTTTGGAGAAGATAGGTCAACATCAACAACAAGTATTGGACCTTTTGGTAGTGGTGGAACTAACCTACAAAAAAATGGTTATGTATATTTTTACAATTTAGATAATAGTTCAAAATATAGTTTCACAACATTTCAAGGGTTTAACAATCATCCTTCATTAGGTTTTTATACCAATTTTGGTGGTGGTGTTTATCCAACTGCTGAAACACATAATGCAATAAGATTAGATGCTTTCACAGGTACTGCTACAGGTAATGCAAAACTCTATGGAGTAAAACAGATATGAGTAATCTAAGATTAATTAATGAAACTACTGTAACAAGTGCAGTAAGGTCAGTTAATATAACAGATGTTTTTTCAGCAGATTTTGATATATATAAAATTGTAGGAAATACAAATTTCACAGGAGAAGAATATATAGATTTTAGATTAATTAACTCTAGTGGAAGTGTTGTTAGTGCAAGTAATTATGATAATGCAGGACTTCTTATGCAAAGTAGTACAAGTTTTAGTGAAAATAAAAATACTAATGTAACTAAATCACAATACTTATCTTATGCAGGAGATGTTGAAGCAGAAGCTGGAAGTTTTACAACTTATGTTTTTAATCCCTTTAACAGTTCTAGTTATACATTTTTAATTTCACAGGGTGGTGCTAAAAGAAGTGCAAATACATTAATTACAAAAAGTATTTCTGTTTTAAAACAAACATCATCAATAACAGGATTTCAATTATTGCCAAATACATCAGATGTTGATAATGCAAGTATAAGAACTTATGGATTGAGAGTAGATAGCTAATGGCAGGACAATTAGTACAAGTAGCAACAAATACAGTAAGTAGTCCTGTGTCATCAGTTACCTTAACAGGAATAGATAGTGATGATCTTTATATGGTTGCAGTAAGTGGGGCAACAGTTAGTAATCCTGTTGCAGAAATTAGAGCTAGATTTACAGTAAGTGGGACTGCACAAACAACTTCTAATTATGATTGGGCAGATAAGTTTTTAAGAGCAAGTGCAAGTTTTATAAATGATTATGCTACAAACCAAACAAAAACAAGAGCTTTAAACAACACAGGAGATAGTGGTGGAGAGGGCAGTAATGGTATTTTTTATTTATATAATTTTAATAATGCAAGTGAATATAGTTTTATGACAATAGAAAATGTTACTGAAAATGGAACTGAAGCAAGAGGATATGAAGGTGGAACAGTTTATACAGTTGCAGAGGCACATAATGGAATACAATTTTTAAATGATACAACAGGCAACATAACAAGTGGAACTTTTACAATGTACAGGGTGGTTTAAATGAGTGAATATGGATACATACCAGAAGCACCAGAACAAAGTTTTGGAAATAATAAAGGGATCTTTACACCTAAAGATATTTATGATCTAACAAGAGCAGATAAATACACTAACTATGGACAATTAGAATTAATTGAAACTCAAACTGTTAGTGGTGTTAGTGCAGTAGATTTTACAAATTTAGGAAATTATAATGTTCACTTTTTAACAGGAAATAATTTAGAAAGTGCAAGTAATAATATTAGATATGGAGTTAGATTTTATGAGAGTGGTGTTTTAGAAACTGCAACTGTTTATCAATGGGCTTATCAACAACAATTGTCCAGTGGTAGTGGTTCAGAATTTAAAGCTACTTCTCATTCAAGTATTCCAATACAAATTGAACAACCAACAGGATTTAATGGTGGTGGATATACTTATTTATATAATTTAATAGACAGTTCAAAATATTCATTCACTAGTAATCAGCACAATAGAGTTTCTAACTCAATGATTGCAGAATTTGGGAGTGGTGTAATGCCACAAGCAAGTGAAGTAACAGGATTTCAAATAAGTGGTTATGATAGTTCTACTCCTAATTTTTCAGCTACATTTTCTCTATATGGAATTGCAGAGAGTTAGATTATGGCAGGAAATTTAGAATTTATAACATCTGCTAGTGGAAGTTCTGTTAGTTCATTATCTGTAACAGATTGTTTCAGTGCTGATTATGATGTGTATGAAATTTATGTTACTAGCTATGAACAATCAGCAGTAGCAGATAGTAGATTTTCATTATTAGATAGTGGTGGAAGTGAAATAACAAGTGCTAATTATGATAGTTGTTATTTAGCTTTATCATCTTCTTCTGCTTTTACAGAGGGTAGGCAAACTGCACAAACTCATTTTAGAGATTTTAGTTTTAGTGTTACCAATTATGCATACACTATTGGTGTAAAAATAGTAATGTATAATCCTTATGACAGTTCTAGTTACACATCTTGTCAATGGCAATCAGCTTATTATCAAACAGGTAGTGCAAGTCAAGGTAAAAAAGGAATAGGTGTTTTGAAATCAGCACAAACTTGTACAGGAATAAAATTTTTTGGTAGTACAGGAAATCTTAATGATGTTCAAGTTTCAATTTTTGGAGTTAAATAATGGCAGGTAGCTTAATAAAAATAGATGAAGAAATAGTTACATCAGCAGTAGCAAGTATAACTTTAGGTGGTGCTAATTGGGATAGTTCTTATGATGTGTATGTTGTAAAAGTAAATAATTGTATTCCTGTAAATGATGGTGTATCTCATTATATGAGGATAACTAAATCTGGAACACCCGATACAACTTCTAATTTAGATTATGCTTATAAAGATTTAAGAACATACTCAGCATTTGCAAATGATTCTGCTACAAATCAAAGTCTATTAAATTTTGGTTTTGCAGGAACAGGTGGTAGTGAGGGTTTAAATACTACTATGTATTTATTTAACTTTAATTCAAGTTCTGAATATAGTTTTGGAACAGTAGAAACTACAACTTTAAATTCAGCACAACAACTTAGAGGGCTACAGGGTGGATTTGTCCATAAAGTTGCTAGTGCAAGTGATGGAGTACACTTTTTTTTCAGTAGTGGAGACATAGCAAGTGGAACATTCACTTTATATGCTTTAAAGAAGTAAGTATAAGAAATATATAGTAAGATAGGAGAATATGGCAACATTAGAAGAACTAACAGTTATAGCAACTCAAGAAATTGAGGACGCTAAACCAATGTATAAGCAAGTTAATAATGAAAGACTTGAATTTACAGATAGTGATTATGCACAAGCTGTAACAGACTTGGCTAATAGCAAATGGGATACTCAACAGTTTGGTTATGTACAAGCTAGACAAGAGGCTTATGGTTCTATTGCTGACCAGTTAGATATGCAATACTGGGATAATGTTAATGGTACTACTGTTTGGGCGGATCATATAGCAGAAGTTAAAGCTAACAACCCTAAACCGGCCTAGTTGACCGAACTTCAAAAAATGCGGGCTATAGCTTTAGAGCGAGCCGGTAATAAATGCGAGTGGCCGGAGTGTATTAATTACGATCAATGGTTAGAAATGGCGCATATACACGGTATAGGTATGGGCGGTAACCCTAAACGTAAATATGATATAGATAACGTAGCGATGTTATGTAAATTACACCACGATATTTACGACGGTCGCACTATATCACTATCAAAAAAGGAGTGGCGCATACTGCTAAAATCGTATTTAGATTATGAGCGACAACAATAACTACACTCAAAAGGAAATGACGGCTAAAATTATGCTAGATATTGAAAAGATTTTTAATAAATTAGACGAATTACAAAAAGATATTAACACGAGGCCAACTAGAGCCGAAATATACGGGTGGATCATCGCCGGGATTTCAATAGCTACACTTGTAAACGTTTTATTGTAATGAAACCCCAAGTTAATCTATCACAAATACTTCAAGGCGGTTTAGCAGCCTTAGTAGGTTGGTTATTTAAAACCGTAAACGATTTACAACAATTAGTCGCCGTATCGGAAATACAAATACAAAAACTAGAGGAAAATATAGTAGCTTTAGCATTAAGAGAACGTGAATTAAATTCTGCTATAACTGAAATCTTGATTAAGCTAGGTGGATAATGTTTGTTAAAATTAAAGAGAATATAGGTTTAATAGCTACGGCTATTGCTTTAATGGGTACTATAGGTACCGGGCTTAGTACCGCTGCAAATATTGTTAATACCTTACAAGGTATAGATGACCGTATGAATAATATCGAATACGAATTTAATACATTAAAAGAAAGTACATACGTTCAAAACGATATAGCGGTGCTTTATGAAAAAATACAAGATTTAGAAATGGCTGCTAGTAACTTAGGTAGGGCTAACGAAACTATAGCTTACTTACAAAGTGAAATTGCTAATCTAAGGCAAGCCGTAGATAATAGCGGGTGGGACTTAGACCAAAAATACATCCCGGAAAAATGGGAGTGGCAAGATATAAACGACAAAACTATACGTATGGAAACACAAATACAAAACTTACAGCAAAAATTATGGGAAATAGACGTATTAGATGACCGTATTACTTGGCTAGAGAGTAACCGATAAATTGGATAGCGCAATTACCGATATACTAATTAAATTAGGTGGATAGTGAAAAATATTCTACAAGATCATATAGAAGATTGGTCTAAACCTTTTGTAGCGTGTTTGTTAGGTATGACTTCCGGGATAGATCTAAGTTTAGGACACGTCTTTATAGCAAGTAAAACCGCAACTATTGCTCTAGTGCTAGGTATAATTATTAAAAAGATTAAAAAGGCTTAATATGGACGTTTTATTAATAATAGTTACAGTAATAGGAGTTAACTATCTAGCGTGGTGGTTAATAAAGAAAGGTAAGATATAACTATGTGCAAAGTATATAAAAAAGACGACGGATCTTTCGTACAAGTATGTAACTGCAAGCACGGGAGCGAGAATTGCGAGAATAATAAATAATGGATTATATTTTAGGATTTTTATTAGGATTTTTTTTAAAAGATATTGGTAACTTTATTAAAAGAGTAAGCCAAGAAGATTGGTCTAACCGAAATTACTACGATAGATCTTACAAGTGGTTAGATCTAGACGAAGACGATTTATCTTAAAACGTTTAAAATGTCGTAAAAGACGTTTATAATAGCTTATAAGTTATACAGAAACGGGGCTATTAAATGACAAATATAGATCTAGATACTTTCGTAAAAGGTAAAATAAAAGCACACCCTAGAAAATTCGAGGTTAGATACCCGAACGAAACCGAAACTATCATAAACTTACTCAAACAAGCAATAGAAAAAGCTAAAGACCCTTTAGCTTATCGATACAACTACTTAACGATAGCCGAATATTGCCAAGAGGTATTAGGTTACAATATGGTTAGCGAAGACGGATTACGCAAGATTATTGCACGTATCGCTAAGGCAAATGGTTGCGAGTTATGAATTTAGACGAGTTTGTAGAAAGTAGGAAAGACGTACCGACTACTAACGGTAAAAAAATAAAACCTAGTGGCGATTGGATCCCCGGTATTGAAATGAACGGATCTAAAGGCACTATAACAACTAAAGCAATACCAAAAGGTAACCCTAATTGGGACGAGTGGATAGATTATTGGCTAGGGGACGGATCTAGTAAAGACTTTTACGTAAGAGAAGATGAGCCGGTTAACTTTCGTACGTGGCAAGGTTGGGGCAAAGACGGAATACAAAACTTTTATTATTTTAAAGCTAACATCTATGCAAGAAAAAATAACAAGTATGACGATAAAGAGCTTAAACGTTTAATTAGCAACGCTAAGAAGAAAAAGCCTAAAAACAAAACTAAAACTAAAAATAAAAAAGCTTTTGTAATATGTATGAGCGATTGGCAAGTCGGTAAAGAGGGTAGCGAAAATATGTTAAAACGCTACTACGAGAGCCTCGACGCTATAGATAAACAAATAAAATATTTAAAAAAGAAATATGACGATCTAGATAAGTTAATAATCGTAGGATTAGGCGATCTCGTCGAGGGGTGCAGCGGGTTTTATCCTATGCAACAATTTACAACCGTCTTAGATGAACGCCAACAGAAAACACTAGCTCGACGTATGCTCTTAGACGCTTTTAATAAATTTAGTAACGAATTTAACGAGGTACTAGGCCTATGTTGTGCCGGTAACCACGGAGAAAAAAGAATAGGTACAAAAGCCTATACAACTTTTGGGGATAATAAAGATTTAGAATTATTCGACGAAGTAGCACAAGTCTTAAAAGCAGATCCAACAAAACAACACGTTAAATTTACGATCCCGGATAATAGTTTGGCGTATAGTGTAGAAGTCTTACCCGATGTAGTGTTAACCGTAGCACACGGCCACCAAGCTAAACGAGGAACGACACCGGCCGCTAGGGTAGAGAATTGGTTTAATAAAATGGCTAGTAAGCCGTCTAAAGGTGGATTTTATGCTACTAACGTATTGTTAGTAGGTCATTACCACCACTTTTGGAGTAAAGAAAGCGAGAGGCTTTTACTAGGTACAACGACCCTAGACGACGGCTCACAATGGTTTGAAGAAAGCGGAGGAGAAAAAAGCGTACCGGGTATAACAACCCTAGTTTTACAAAGTAGAAAAAATTTACGAAAATGGAGTGATATAGAGATATTATGAGTACGAGAAGAGGTAGTAGTAATTGGTATTTAGAGAATTGGGCTAACGCCTTAGGTAATACCGAGGATCTAATAATTATAAATTTTAACGGTAGGGGTAGAGCAAGAATTAATAAAGCAGTATTGCCGGCCTTTACATTATTAAATATGTGCTTAGTAGAAGATGAGTACATAACGCATAGGAAAACAACCGGAGGCTATAACTTTAGAAAGATAGCTAATAGTAATAGGTATAGTTGCCACGCTTACGGTTTAGCAGTAGATATAAATTGGGATCTTAACCCGGTAACGAGGGACGGATCTACTAAAACAAATTTTAAAGACAATACGATCAAAAAGATACTAGATATTAAAACACAAGACGGTTTACAAGTATTTAGGTGGGGAGGAGATTATAGAAGTTATAAAGATCCTATGCACTTCGAGATATTTGTAACCCCGGAAGAATTAAATAAAGGGATCATACGTAAAAATTTTGATCAAAGAGAATATATTAAGTTAGGTTTATCGGTTAAACCATTAAGGAAAGGCGATAAAGGGGACGGAGTTAAATATATTCAAGAGCTTTTAAATAGCGTTTTAAATCGAACTTTAATTACCGACGGAGATTTCGGTAGCCTAACCCAAGCCTCCGTATTGGTTTTCCAAAAGAAAGCCGGGCTAATTGAAGACGGTATCGTAGGATCTAATACCTACTCTAAATTAATGGAGTTTAGAAATGCTAAAATGACAGAGGAAAGGAATAAGATTAATGGCAAATACAGGATCGAATAAAAAAGATTGGAAAAAGTATTGGTCTTTTATGCTTTCAAAAGCGTTTAGAACAGGCCTACAGAGTGCTATTTCTTTATACTTGGCTAACTCTAGTGGAATAATTGACGCCGATTTAATACAACTTTTAGGCGTTTCATTTTTAAGCGGTTTTATTACAGTTATCCAACACGCACTAGAACAATACAAGCCAAAACAAACTTATAATTAAAATAGAGTTAAAAATATAAATAGACTATATTAATTAAAAGTGATTTAAAGAATTGCAACGCAATACAGACGTGAAAATACCCCCAAGTATAATCACGACCCTAAAATAGCCGGGATCCGCAAAACGCCCGGCTATTTTCTTTTTTTTTAATAAATACACGCTTTTTTAAATTTATACCCTATAATGGTTTTATAAGAAAGATACTTGGGAGGTAAAAGTGAATTATACTTATCAACTAAAACATAAAAGGGTAGTTAATTGTAGATTTTGTAAAAGTAGCAAGATCGTTAACACCGTAGATTATCTAAATGAGATCCAACAAGTTAGTTGCTTAGATTGTAGATCTAAATATCGTCAACACGGTAGAAATTTAGAGATTGTAAGAGAGGGGGTATTAAATTGAGTTATCAAATAGAGCTAGATAAAGAAAGAACTATTATAAGAAAATATACTTACAATAGTTACGGAGGTGGAGTTGCTATCGGCACTACACCAACAATAGCGTATAGGATCATACTTAATTATTTTAAAGAGTATGGAGATCAAACCTTTACAGATTATTTAGTAACGGATCCTAATTTAGATTTTATAGAAATCTTTACGCAAAGTTACGACGAAGATAACAACGAGTTTAGTTATTTTTCTAGTCAAGTAATTAAGAAAGGCGATCCGGTAATTTTTAATAGTTACCGAGAGGAGCAGTACGGACTATTACAAGATTTTAATAATGGTGTTGTATGGATAAAAGATAATAATAATATTATAGAAATATCTTTATATCGTTTCGCCGTTTTAAATTCTAATTACAACAAAGTAAAAATATTAGATAAGTGGGGAGCCTCATTATGAAAGTAAAACATTTTAAAACTTTAATTAATGTTGTAGATCAATTAGTTATATCCGGGGATATTAATAAATATTCGTCTTATAACGAGATTATTAAATATAGTGGTGTTAAAATACTTGGAAGAAAGGGGGTATAAATATGGATCCATTATCAACTATGTCTATGTTAGGTAAATGGTCTTTATTAATTAGCTTAGGTTTATGTATATTTGGATTAATTTATTTAAGCGATGAAGAAGAAAAAGAAGAGCTAGATATACCGGATTTTGTAAAAGGAGATGATAAAGATTTTTACGGCAATTAAAAAAAGTATATGGATAGGTTGTTATAACTTTTTATCGTACCTTAAAAGTATTATTAATAAACTTATGTATTACTTTTTAGTAAAGCTAAATAGTAATTATAAAAGGGTAGAAGTAAAACAAACTAAATGGAAAAAGAGAAAGAGGTAAAAATGGATAGTAGAGAAAAATTGATCCTTAAACAAGTTAGTTTAAAAGCTGCTGCAAGTGTTGGAGGCACAAAAGACGAAGTAGTAGCTAACGCAACTTACTTTAATAATTGGTTATTAGGGGGATTAGATCTAAATAAAGTATCAAGCTCCCCAACAGGGACAACTAGCGGAGGGTTTGTACCAACTTGCCCTAGTTGTAATAGTGAAGTATGGGATAATAGACAAACTGCAAAAAATAACCAACCGGTTTGGAAATGTAAGAATAGCGATTGTACCGGTGGTACTTTTTCTAAGAAATATAATCAATTAATGCCGTGGGCGAGTTGGGAGGATAACGAATTTTTTAACGCCGAGCAAGATTATAAAAAAAACGCTAACACGGTAAAAGAAGAGGCTATAGTAGGCGAAATCATAGATAACCCTATGACCGACGATACGGAAGATATAGTACCGTTTTAATGGATCGCCTAGATTTCGCTAAATGTTTTGGGTGGGCTAGCCTCCGTTGGCCTACTTTAAATACATCTAACGAAATGCTAGATAGCCTATACGAGGATTATAAGGGTTTTAGTAATCGCAGCTTAGCTAAAGCCCTTAGCCTCTTATACGAGAACGGAGATCAATATTTAGAGTTGCCTAAGTTATATAAATTAACAAAAGATCTATATAACCAAGAAATATTAGATAACCAAAACGCTCTACCTAAACCAAAAGTAGAAAACGGTTTAAGAGAATATTTAGAGCAAAACAATTTTAAAAATATAAAAGACGCAATAAGAAATACCGGGAGTTTGAGTAATGAGTGAAGAAGTAGAAATAAAATACGATATACCGCCTTTTGTGATCGTACCTAATTGGATCGCAGAAATGTTAAAACCAACAGAATTAGCCACCTATGTAGCACTTGGTAAATATGCAGATAATAAAACGAAAGAGTGTTGGCCTAGTTTAAATACTATTGCTAAGGATCTAGGAAAGTCTAAAACAAGTGTTATTACTGCTATTAAGGCCTTAGAGAAAAAAGGAGCTATTAAAGTCGATAAAAGAAAAAATGATAGAGGAGATTGGGCTAGAAATCACTATACCTTAATGGTTTACGGGGGTAGTAAAGAAAATTTAACCACCCCTAGTAAAGAAAACACTACTACGGGTAGTAAAGAAAATTTAACTAGGGGTAGTAAAGAAAACTTAACCCTAACTATACCCAATACAACTAAACTCAATAAACTATATACGAGAGATATACAAAACTCTTATAAAGATGAGATAGTTAGAGTTTTAGGATTAAATAAGATTAGTAGCAATATGTGGAAACAAATAGAAACTACTGCTAAACAACTATTCGAGGCAGAAGTAGGAGTAGATCAAATAGAGCAATTAGCTAGAAATATTCTTATTAGTTACGGAGAGAGTGCTTTACGCCATACAAGTTTACCTAACCACTTAGACGTTTTAGAAAGACCAAAAGTTAAAAAATCAAGTGATTATAAAAAAGTAGGAGAGTTACAAAACTTAGAAAGGTGGGTAAATGAGCAATAGAGCGGAGATTAACAAGGGAGCATTAGCGTTAACTCAATTAATAGATGAAGTTGAGGGGTTTAGTTCTTTATTAAAAGAAAAAAAAGCGATCTTACCGGAAAGCGATTGGGGAGGTTTACAATTTAGCGTTAGTAATGGTAAAACTCGCATAGATTATAAAATTATTTTAAACTTTAATGATTTTTACGATATTTACATTAACGGAGAGCAAATAGCTAATAGTGGTGTTGGCGATGTAATTAATTTATTTAAGTGGTTAACGGATCGTTTTACTTCTACGTTTTGTATGGTATGTAATAATAAAATGACTAACGAAGATTTAAAAGATGATCATAAAATATGCGGTAAGTGTTGGGATAGTTTAGGCGAGGAGGAGTAATTGAAAGTTTATAAAGTTATCGTTACTAGATTATTTAGTATTTCTTTAAAAGAGGATCTAGCGTACAGTGGCCGATAAAGTAACTCAACTACATAAGTATAAAAGAGCAGTTGTAACTATAGACGTAGAGTTATGGCTCGAAAGCGAAAAAATTAACGTAGATTATGTTAAAGAGTGCGCCGAGTTTTTAATTAATGCGGGTAAACAACGTAGAGAAGACTTTAAACAACAAGACGGTAAAACCGTACTACAAAAAATAGAGTACGGACAAGTAAAAACCTACAAGTATGATAACTAATTGTATTATTACGTACTTAGCTATGGTAGGTGGATTTACTACCGGATTAACTCCCGGAGCGGATCAAGTACAAATATTAAACATCTGCACTCAATACGTACCTACCGAGGCTTACAAATATGCGGATTTATATTACGAGTTTTATGATCAAGAAAATATCGAAACCGCTATAAAAATTACTTATTGCGAAAGTAGATTTAAAAAAGACGCTTATAGATCCCAAGACGATGATAGCGGCTTAAAACAATTTATACCTAGTACGTGGAATTGGATTGCAGAAGAAAACAATTTACCTAAATTCGACGAATATGTAATATTACGGCACGGAAGACCCTATACAAAACAAGAAGTAAGTAAAAGTAGTTATGGTTTTGAGCAGATAAAGGCACAATATAGCCCGTACTATAATTTATTGTTTGGATCTATATTGGCGGAAGATACTTACTCTAAAGTTACTTGGAGAGATTGGAATAGCTCTAAGTGGTGTTGGGGAGATAGCAATATCTTTTACGAGATCTATAGAAATGAAAATGGCTTATAACGAAAAAGACATAATTAACATATTAAACAACATACCTTTTAGAAATGGTAACTTTTTTAAGAGTGAAGATCCATACGAACATTATGACGCAGAAAATTTAGAAGATATTGTAGAAATAAAAATTAGATCTAAGAAATACGATAAGCAGATAATCGAGCGCTATAAATATCTTAGAAATAAAGAAGAAAGCGCTAAAAGTGATCGTAATTTCTTTTACGTTACTAATTACCAAGATAAATTATCAATATGGGATATTAATTATTTAGATAGCATAGGTTATAAATATTTTTGGCACGTTAAAGATTTAGTAAGATCTACAGAGTTTCAAGATAGAGAGCCAATACCTAAAGTAGTAGGATATTTAGAGCCTCAATTAGGTTTACATCTAAATATTTAAAAATTAGTAAAAAAAAAATTAAATTTTTTTTTACAGGCCTAAAAGCCTATAAACATTAAGGATAATTCTAAAAAAGCCGGTTTTATTGGCTAATTTGAAAATCTCGATTTGACAAACTTTTTTATCCTACTACAATTAATTATATAAATACTTGGGAGGTATAAAATTGAATAACTTAAACAACACTTTAACCGTAAAAGGTAGCGCTATTGATCTTACAGGATCCGGCGAAGAATACGCTATATCTTTAATCGCACAACAAGAAAACAAATACTATACAGATATACAAAAAGAATTTTACTCCATAGATCAAACTTACAAAAGAGTAGGTAAAGGTTATACCATAACTTACAATATAACAACTATAAGAGATTGCGAATTACTAGAGGCTTTCCTTAGTGGTAACTTAGGTTGGCAAGAAAGCCAAAATATGTTCGGCGAAGAGAGAGCTAATCGTAAAATGGAAGAATACCTAAGCGATAAACTATCCGAGCTTAGAATAATCGAAACAAGTTTAAAAGAGGATAATAGTTGGTACATAGATACCGAGGCCTAAAAAATTTTACTTCAGAGAAATCACAAAAATAAAATTAATCAATAATCATAAGCTATAATCTACTTATGAACGGTATTGGATTTAACAAGATACGAAACCTAATAGAAGATGTCAACGGCTTAGAGGGTTATATATGCGAAGTAGAGCCGGTAGAGAGTTTAACAAATACATACGGCCATAACGGCGGTATAAACTTTAGTGTATTACTTCCAAACAATACTTTTAGTAAATTCGTAATTAGATATAGATTAGTAGATGAAACTTACACCGTAGAAGTATCTAAGTACAATAGCTTTAATTACAATTATGAAAGTGCAGTAGTTACAGAAGAGGCGCTAGTTACCATATTTAAAAATGTTTATGAAGAGATCTCGCTAATTAATAATCTCTTATTAGATAAATTAAATTTTAATTTAAGTAAAGACGCCAAAAAAGATTTTTTAAAGTTAAAGGAACTAGATAAATTCAACTAAACTAAACCTATGCAATGGCAAGACGGGGCTAACTGCTTAGGATTAGATACAAACTTGTTTATTAACCCTAGTAGACATAATTATACCGATAAAGAGGTGTGGAATACTTTTAATATATGCAGAAGTTGCCCGGTTAATTTAGATTGCCTAACCTATGCACTTAATAGCGATCTAGAGTATGGATTATATGCACTCCCGGAAAGAGTAAGGCGCCGTATAAGAAATAAAGATAACCTAAAAAAGTATATGGAAGATATGTATAAGACCTTAGACGTATTAGACGCTACTTTCGATAATAAAGGAAAGTTAATAAAGAAACGTTGCTTACGTTGCCATAGATACGTTAAAGGCTTTAGTAAAGACAATACTAATTGGGGTGGCTTTAATCATATTTGTATAAGTTGTTACATAAGTACAAAAGATAAAAAGAGAGTAGATAAGTTATTAGATCGTGATAAAGCGTCGCAAAGTATGCCGGTGTTTAGTAAGCACGGGATCCTAGAGAGTAAGAATTGTACCAAGTGCGGTAAGAGGCAAGAGGCTAATAACTTTAGTAATAGACCCGCCGGGATAGGTGGTAAAACCTCGTGGTGTAAGAATTGTACAAGAAATAATCTAAAGAAATGGTTAGAGAAAAAGAAAAAAGAAAATGAATAGACCGAGTAGGCCGTGCTTAAAGTGTAGAGCTTTATTTATACCAACTAAAGATAGCCCTAGTTACTGCGCAGTACATAAGCCAATAAGAAAACAAGATCGTAAGGTAAAGGCTCACTACAACGATCCGGAATATAGAAAGAATAGAAAATACTTAATAGATACGTACGGATATTGTTTTAGATGTAAAAGTAGGGGTGGGGTATCTAATAAATTAGAGATAGACCATATAGTACCGGTACATCGTGGCGGATCTAACGACATAAGTAATTTACGTATATTGTGCCAAAAGTGCCATAGATTACGTCATAAACAAGATAATATCGATAACTTCAGATAAACCGGTATTTGTTTAAAACCCTTATTTTATAGGCTCCTAGGGGGTACCCGGGGGTGTTTTTTTCTAAGGGGTATATACTGCACAC
>Ga0208898_1000538_pt1 | contig 29316 bp, 27 predicted proteins | sample VirMetDEL_Mar_4_FD_184513 | JGI IMG/M metagenome (GOLD analysis project Ga0208898, IMG submission 184513) | Aqueous microbial communities from the Delaware River and Bay under freshwater to marine salinity gradient to study organic matter... | ecosystem: Environmental > Aquatic > Marine >...
GTTCCGCCGGGACTAATCGAGAGTGGGTCGACCTGCGGTGAACCAAGGGTATCGTAGCCAAACTGATACCTACCTGAAGCGTCGCCTCCTTGTCGTCCAAAGTATAAGCCATCTTGATAGCTCCCATAAAACTGGTCTTGGGGGAATGTTGGCCCCGGCATAGAGTATCCGGCATTGTCACCAAGAAAAGCCATCTGTGTGTCGGCGTACGGCATTTGCCCACCCGACGGGTTCATATTGTAACTCCCCGCAATCCGAGGCGCCATGTCGGTGCGCCCTTGACCTGCATATCCATAGGCTGCGTTCAGAAGCGGGTCGTTGTACTTAAAGTTGGCCATGCTGCAAAGTTAGTTAACTCTGTCGTTATGAAGGCGTGAGCGCTCATAAATCGCGTTGATGGCGTAGAGCTCGTCCTTCGTGGTAGAAGAGTTTGTCAGTTTAATTTTTAGATAGTAGTCTCTCAGGCGGTCACCTGCAATGTGCAACGCGTTGGGGATGCTTTGAGCGACAAGGATGTCACCCACATTGATGCCAGTGTTTGCACTGACGTTGAGGGTGTTTCTGTCTTTGACGCTTGTGATTGTTCGGGTGGTGTCTGTACCGTTGGCAAGAAACAGCCTGTCCCCTGAGTTGAACGGGATGTTGTTCACCCTGCCCTTGAACTTAATCTCTCCCGGTGTAGATACGTCAGTCACCTCGCCAATCGTAATCTCATCGAGGTGGCTTGACGTGCTGGTGTCGCCCGGCATGTTGCAGTACAGCATACCCTCTCTGAAACCATCCCCCGCTCTGAGCGTGCCGTCGATGTCTTGGTCCTTCCACATGTCAACCGTAATGGTTGATGACTGGTCGGAGTTAGATAGCTCGGCAGACCAAACAGAGTTGCCTTCAAGACTGAGAGCCTTGTACACTTTAACCATGGACGGGTTAATCTTGGAAATAGCTTCCACGATGGAAGTGTACTGAACGCCGTAGTAGTTGTTAACAATACCCAAGTCGTCGTGCCTCCAAGGCTTGCCGCTCGCAAAAGTCAAGAAGTCCTCAAAGATGCCAACGATGTCCTCTGGCTCAAACGAGTACTTGGATGTCCACACCTTGGACTCGTAGTTGTATCCGATAGAACCCCGCTCTGCCACAACAACCGCACCCTTCGATGCTGTGCCCGAACCTCCGGCATCCTTGGCTCCACCCGCAGTTTCGTCAAGGGTTCCGAGGCGTGACTTGATTGCTTGAGTCATCTTAGCGAAGAAGTTGCCGTCTTTGTCTGTTACAAGGAAGTCGTGGGTTGTCTTTGGAGTAAGGCTGGCGTCCACGTAGCCTATCTCTCGGGGCTGGTCTACAAGCACGACACCCTTCCCGGCCTGCTCCCAACCCAAGAATACATCCTCCCAGTTTTGTCTTTCGTTGACAATGTCGAGTGGAGAGCCCGCAATCTTGTGGACCTTCTTCATCATTGTCAAGTCAAACTTGCTGTTGTCGTCTCTGTCTACGGGCAAGTTCCTGCCGTAAGAGGTGCCGTCAACACGGATGTCTCTTCTGTCTCTGCTGTTGACAGCAACAATAATTTCTTTGTTGTCTGGGTGTACACCAATCATTGTAGCACCATACGCCATAGAGCCTTGAACCTTTTCAAGTCTTTCTTTGAAGTAGGAGTCAACCTTTCTGTCGCTGATGACCTGAATGCCGTTGCCACCAAGCATGCACACGGTACCCATCTCAGCATCCACAAAGAAGATAGTTCCTCCAAACGACACGGCCCCCCTGCTGTACTTGCCGATGCCATGGTCACCCGCGTAGTAGCGCTCGGTACCCAGAACCTTATTGGAAGCAATCATCATCCCCCCGTCTGCCGTAGCCAAGTAGTCTTTGCTGACAGGAGTCGATGACGCCTTTCTCTCATGGAGCATGGCGATACCCCCGCCCATGTCAAACATTCTCTGGATACTTCCGTACCTAAGATTGTAGTCCTTGAACGGGAACATGGCAGGGTTGAAACTAGAAAGAGCGAGCACCTCTCCGTCAGATGCGTACGGGTCGCTGTACGTGACTGACGAACTACGAACGCTCGTCTGCTCATCGGGGCTGTAGATGTGTGGCCTACCATAGTGGTAGTTTCTTGTCACAGTAGATGGCAAGAAGTCATTGAAGCCGGGGTCCTCTATATTCCTGCGAATGAAGTTTGCGTCTGTAGCGTTGGTGAGCTGACCCGGGTCGTAGCTTCCATTAACCACAGCAGATGTTCTCATGTCTCTCTGCCTGAAGTATGTGTCCCCTTGGTCAGTCAGATGCACGTTAACGTTTACGGTATTCTTCGTAAAGGCACACTTGGCTGCTCTTGATGAAAGCTCGACGCCGTCGGGGTTGGCGCCAAACGCCTCGGTGTGAATCTGGAACTGGTTGCCCGATATGTTTGGGCTCACCGTGCCCGGACCTGAATAAGGTGTTGACTCGAACACCTCGTACTCGTAGTATTCTGTCTCGGTTGCTTGGTCGTAAAATCTTCCACGAACTCTTTCTACCGTAAACTCGTTTGACTCATCCGGGTCGTCTGCGTTCAGTGGGTCACCACCTACATTGGGCGGGTTGTCAAATCCAAAGTACCCCCCTCCTGCAACGTCTGCTTCGGTCGCCAGCTTAACAGCGTTAAACTTATCTCCCCTGAACAGTCTTTGCGTAGACTTGCAGATGTTGCTATTAGTTGTGGTAAATACTACGGGTAGTTCTTGAGAGTAGTCCACGTCATCCTTAGAGTCCTTCTGTACGGGGAAAGATTCCCCAATCTCGTAGTACACTCTGTCTTCATCAACAACGTCGATGCGCGGGCGAAGGATTTCAATTCTAACATCCTGACCCCACTTGTTGACGGTAGCGTTGCTGTTTCTAATGTCTGAAGGTCTGAATCCCGGGTACTGAGTGTTGTCCCCTCTTAGAATAAGCATCCATCCTGAACGACGGTACTCGCCCTCTGCCGTAAAGTTCCCATCTTCCTGATTGGGAAGTACCAGCACGTTTTGCTCTGAGTTTGCTTGGAAGTATTTGTATCCAAGAACGTCAAAGAAGTAGTTCTTTGGGAACTGATTGACCAATGTTTCGCTTGACCCGGCTCCTGCGTAACTGACAATCCTAACCTTATCTCCGGGCCTGAACTCATAGTTGAGTCTAGCGCTTTTAGATTCTTTGTAAGAGTCAACCTTGCCCTCGAAAAATCTCATAGGCAGGTAGATAGCGTTGTTGATAATACCGACAGATTCAGCAACAGCCATACTTGGGAAGTTGCCAAAGTTGGTTGCGTCAGTCACACCCTCCTCAAGGGAACCTGCGTCGACGTCATCCCCATCACTGAAGGACGGGTCTCTAATAACAACCTTCGACATATCCGCAATCAACGCTTCACCAACAGTCACGGTCAAACTGTCCTCAAAAAGTGAGTTGCCAGCGTAAACTATTTGATAACGCTCTGCCCAATCGGGAATGAACTCCTTGTCAAAGTTTACGTCGATGTCGTAAGGAACAAGGACATTGCTGCCGTTGCCTACAGGGGAGTCTGCTGAGCCGGAGAATGGGACGTAGGATTCTGGAAGCAGGTTCACATTGCTGCTTCTGTTTCTGTGGTCGTAGAACACAACGCCAAGCGGGTGGTGTGCTCCAGACCTAAAGGTCAGCCTGTTAACCCCAATGTCTCCTGCAGAAGAAACGCTAGGAGTAAAGTATGATGTTGTTGTTTTTTGGTCACGCTGCCAATCCAGAATTGCACTGTGGAAAATATCCTCATTGCCAGCCCCATCTGGGTTACCGTCAATCCCAGCCGTAGTAGCCTCCATGTCTATTTGGATGTCGGCTGCAGCGTCACTCCCGTTCAACAACGGCGTCGTTGTGTCTAAACCCCTAGGCTGGTCCTCGTAAGAAAGTCCGTCGTTGTTGATGTACACAGCAGGGCCTGCGTGACCTACCCGGTTGAATGTCATGCTCAGCTCCGACAGCTGGTACTGCACACGTAGCTGTAGGCTGCTGCCTCCGCTCCCCACCACAAAAGCGTTGGTCGCCTTGAAATCCATGTACTGTGAATCCTGAGCGCCACCACTATTTGTGAGCAGGTATCTGCACATCTTTTGTCCAGACAGTCTGTCCACGGTTCCCGCGAGGAAAGCACTTCTTCTGTACGGAACTCCGTGAGCGGTAGCGAATGCGGCACCAGAGACCCTGAATCCAAGGTTAGATTCTAAAATGCTGTTGGCCAGCTCCTGCGCAATCTCAGACTTTGTCATAGCCGCCTGAACATCAACCGTTGCGCTTTGAGCGTCAGAAAAGTTCGCGTTGATTCCTGCGATGCCACAGACCTTTGCGTATCCATAAAGCTGCCCTCCCAACTCAAGGTCGTCGTTACTTCCGATACTCTCTCCCCCATGAAAAAGCTTGAATGTCTCGCTTTGTATTGAGTTGTCGGATGCAGCCTCAGTGCCTTCAGGGAAAGGCTTGAACCTTCTATCGAACTCTCTCTTGCCCGTTTGATTGTCGTAGTTCGGGACAACCATTGCCCTTCTTCCTTCAACAGTCCAGTTAACTTCAAGCTGCCCTGCCACCCCATATCCTTCAAGAGGAATGTTGTCTAGGTTAATTACAACCTCAATACGGTTGGTATCACCCATACCCCAAGCCAAGTTTGGCTCATACACGCTGCCTGAATCTGCTGTTGTTCCGCTTGACCTAATTGCCCAAGGGACACTTTGTGTGTCCCCAGTAAACCTCATCTCTGTCTCGCTGCCATCTTCTTTGTCATTGACAAAGTATCCAAACAGGTTTTCGACGCTGCCGAGTTGATTGCCCGATGCCAATACCGTATCGGTTTGAGGCTCCATGTACACAAAAGAAGAGTACTGTGTCTTATGGTTGTAGAGAGACTTGTACGCGTGGTCAGTTTCACCGACTTGCGCTGTTTCAAATCCATCGCCGCTAAGGTTGACAGCAAGCTCCTCAATGCCTGCTGACACAGGAAACGAGTGGGTTGTCAGGCTGTCGTCCTTGATAAAATCTGGCCATGTAGTGGCGTCATATCCATCTACATAGTTGCCAAAGAAGAGTCTGTTCTCTGATACGCACAAAGACTTGGCCTTGTAGGGGACGTTGTCGAACAGCTTGTTTGTCTCTGCATCACCTACAATCCTGTAGGCCTTGGAGTTTGTGAACGTTTCTACGAGAACACTCTCATCGTATGCGGTGAACCTTTCGGCAAAAATATGCCAAGCTCCAGTGTTCCCGCTGCGAGCGAGGAACCTGATTGCCTTAACATCACCATCTACGTTACTACCAGTATCACCGTTAAGCCCGGCCTTATTCACCAGAACCTGAATCGCATCGTACTGCGTCAGGTAGAGGTCGGTCATAGTCCCGGTCGGATTAAAGTGGTCTTCGTAGTAGGATAGCTTAGAGTAAGGCCCGATGGCGGACACCTCACCGTCAACATAAACGTACTGAGCAGCGAACTGAAATACGTTGTCTACGATTCTGTTTACGACTGTCTCATCTTCACCAGCTTGAATGAAGGTAAAGGTAGGGGGTCGCATGGGCGGCCTCTTACATACCGTGAGCGCATTTGACGCCGTAGTAGCTACGTCAATAGAATCGTCGTAGGAGCCGGAAAGGATTCTGCTGACGTTAATCTTTCTTGGCTCGTTAACGTCATCGGTGAAGTACAGCAAGATGTCTCCATTGCCCATCTTCACGACCTCGCTTTGAATATGAGAGTTTTTCTCAAAAGCCAGAGAGCTGCTTTGGTACAGCTTCACATAGTCGTGCTCAGCAATGTCGTACATGTAGATGCCGTGGTTGTCATTGCTATTCCACACGTAGTAGAACACCACCCCTCCCGCCTCGTAGCTTACGCTAGAAACCGTGTAGTTTGTTCCAGCAGGAATCTCGTCTGACGCATTACGGAATCGGCCCTCTCGGTTTCCCTGAGCTTGCTTGATAACACCAGCATCCTCTTCGTCGGCCACGGAGATGTCGACATTAAACGCATCTGTCATCTGGACAGACTGCACCAGTCGCTCGTCGTCATCCAAGTTTAGATAACGAGGTGTCAGTTTATCAATAGCCATCAGTACTTAGGCGCTTGCTTGAAGTTCTTACGAATCACGCGCAGTGCCTCATCCTTGTTGAATGTTCTCAGACGTGCGTTGGCCTTGCGTCTTTCGTTGTAGTATTCTTGTCTTGCGCGGGCCTTCTCCGCATTGGGGACGCCTCTCTTGCGCTCGATGATTCGGAAGTACATGTATGCGCGAAGAGCCTCCTCTGCTTCCACAGGAACTTGAGGGTCCTTGGCTCTAGCCTCATCAGCCACGTACTCCACCACGATTACACCAGTCGTACCTGAGTCTGTCTCAAGCCTGTTCTGGTCTCTGTTCAGTCTGTACTCGCCTGCGTAGATGCCGCCACCGAGACCGTAGGTCCGCCCCACAGCTTGGTTGTAGGCGTAGTTGTTGAAGAGCAGTGCCTCCTCCTCTCCGAGGATACCCCCACCGCTTCCGCTCGTGTCGTCCTCTCTGTCGAAGAATCCGTCGCCATCACTGTCCACAGGGTCGTCTACATTCGTGTAGGCCTGAGACATGTTGAGGTTGTCGTTCATGGCCAGCGGGTAGAACATCCCGTCAGAGCCTGCGAGTCCAACCCTTACGATGCTTGCAAAGTCATCGGGCAGGTTGTAGGTGCCATTGGTTTCGGGGGACAGCTTGAGAGAGCGCACCTTGCCTGAGATGTCAAACCCAAACTCCCGGATGCCGCGAAGTGCAACCTGACGTAGAAAGGTTCTAGTCACATTGCCAGCATAGTCATCACCCTCAGTAGAGATGAGGAAGTCGTTGATGATGTCCGCTACGCCTACTAGGTTGTGTGCCATCTATTACTGTCTTTGTTCTTTAACGTCCTCCTGAGCTGCGTGCTGGTATACCTCCTTGTCTCTGAGGTTCACACCGATTAACAATGCAAGCTCGTTTACCAAGTCCATCACGTAGTGGTCTGGCAATTCAAAGTCGATGCTGTTCGAGTCATCGTAAACCTCCTTGTTGTTGGTCACGGTGTACGCGAACTTTGGGTAAGAGGCCGAGAGCGCTCCTGCCGTGGTAAGCCCTTCTGGGTTCTTGTAGTACACAAAGCTCACCCCCACCTCGTCAGCAGTGCCAGCACTGGTAGTGTCCTTGTTGAGAACCAAGTCGTGAGGGTAGAGCTCAAGCGTAAGCCCTGTAATGTAACACGCGGGAAAGGCTTTGGTCGGTCTGGACAATGTGCTAGAAAGGACTGCTTGAAGCTTGTTCGCATCCTCGATAACCTCTACCGGGATAACCTCTGCGTTGGTCGATGCGTTGACGGCAGCACTATCCGATGGGGAAGTGATGGACGCAGCAGCTGGTTCGTAGAGAACCTCAATAACCCTGTTGAAGTTGGTAGGCAGAGCCAAGGGAACATTCAATCTTGGGTATGTTGTGTCTGGGTCTTCGTCAAGCTGAACCCTAGTGATGAACCTAGATAGGTCTTGCTTGAGCCCACGGATGCGAGACTCAGCCATGCCGGGGTCTGTGCCACGAAGGCGTGCAGCTTGGGCCCGCTCAAGCTCCATCCAGATGTTGTTGTACACCTGCTGCTGTGCAGTACCTGCAAACTGATTGAATACCGCAGGGGTGACGAATCCTCTCTCGTCTTTGTTTGCTAGTCCCTGAAGCGTTGTATAGACCTCTCGTACGCTGGCCATGTTGTTACTATTACTACCAGCAAATATAAACAAAAAAGGGCCGCCCTAAGGCAGCCCTCTTCCGCTAGGGTTATGGGGTTAGGCAATCTCCGAGAGTTGCCGTTCAATTTCTGTAAGTACAGAAGAGCCCTTGTCCGTGAGGCAGAAGCGCGTCAGGACATCAACTTCGTCCTGTCCGACAGGCACCCCTACGATTACTGCACCGCTGTCGAACCATGTGATGGCTCCACCCTTGTAGCGCAGAATCTGAAAGTCAAAGGCCTGCATGACTGACACGCGGGTCTGGACGATTGGGTTGTCGAAAAGGTCGATGAACTCCTGTGGCTTGGTCTTAGCAGCATTCACGAGAGCACGCTTGATGGCGATGTTCTCTTGGTTTGTATTGATGTTCAAGCTAAGTGCAACAGGCAAAAGCTCTTCGATAGAGCGGGACTTAATCATCTGAATCGCGTCAGTGACAAGGAAGTCTCTGTCGATGGTTGATTCCACCTTGGCTTCGGTATCGGCCATCTTGAAGATAGAACCACCGTTGGCTACGTTGCCCGGGTGTACGTTCAAGAACTCACGAAGGTTTGGCTTGGTGTAAGGAACCATCAACACGTTCTGGCGGAAGATGACTTGGCTACGTGTAGCTGCATCGCTCTGCTCGTCTCTCCAGATGGAGGGCTCGTTGGCGCAGTAACGAATCTCGCGCACTCTACCACTCTCTTCGTCGTAGATGTTGACTCGGTTGTTGGCAAGCTTCAGGTAGACGCCGCCCCCGTAGGAGAAGTAGTAGACGTCCTGCTTGGACTTGTCCTTGAGGTTTCTTTTGATTGCTGGACGGCTCCGGTCAGTGGGAGGAGCATCCACGATTGCCTGTTCTTCAACGACAGGCTTTGCCGCAGCCGTTGGCGCGGTCTTCTTAGCGGGTTTCCGCTGGATAGTTTCTGTAGACATGATTAAAAGAAATTAAAGTCAAACGAGTAGTAAGTGGGAGGAGGCAATTCCCCCTCCCCTTACCATATATCACTTACGCTTACGACCGGTCAGGCCGTCGGTAATAGCTGTAATCAACATATCGACGTAACCAAAGACGACATTGTCGGCCTCGGATTTCGTGAGGTTGACCACGACCTTAGCAAAGGCCGCCAGTCCGATGAGCAAAGCTGCCCAGTTTTCAGCGATAAACGTCCACATTAGTCAGCTATTAGCTGAGTGTGATAGAACCTGTAGCATCGCCCACACCAGTCACGAACCAAGTTGGTCCGTTTCCAGTAGTAGAGGATGAAACACACTTGCACTCAATGAAGTCTCCCTCGGTAGCTGTAGAAGCAGCAAAGGTGAGTACGTCGCGGTCAGCAACAGGTGTCGCAGAGTTGTTGATGTCGATAGTTCCGAAGAACAACTCCTCAGCAGTAGAACCGTCAGTAGTTGAAGTGATGGTAGCTCCGTTGGCACCCATTGCAGCATCCAAAACGAAGGTGTACTCCAGTCCAACGGCAGGCGTTGGGAGCTTCAAATCGACGTCGTCGTTCACAATGACAATAGCCCCTGAGTCAGCAGCAGACAGAGTACCTGTAGCTGGCTCAATAACGTGGAAACGAGCGACAACAGGAACACCGTTGATGGTGGCAGCGCTTACGCTAGTCACGTCAGCGAGACCTGCGAAGTCGTTGGTCACATCGTCGAGGACAACAGTGCGCTCACTCTTGATGAGGTCAGCCAACCCGCGTGCAACCTCGTGCTCCGTACCTGCAGTGCAGTTCAAAGCGAGGGCGTCACGGGTAGGAGTGTCACCAGAGTCAACAGTTCTAAAGTTTGCAGTAACCAAGGTGGCTGCGATGTTCATTGACTCAAAGTCTCTTGAGTTGAACACAGCACCTGCGTTAGAGGCAGTCTTTACAATAATCATTTGTTCTAGGTGTTAAAGGTTAAAGATTAGGCCTTAATCAACACGTGTTGGTTAGCAGCACGAGTCACCAATGCACACTCAGAACGGTAGTTGAACTTGGCCGTGTCTTCGGTCGTGTTACGGAATCCGAGGATAGAGCCAGTCACCCAGTGCTCCAACTCACGAGAGTATCCACCTGCAGCCTTGTAGTTCAACTCCAAAGCAGGAGAGCGGTCACCCGTAGTTGGGTCAGTCACTGTAGCCAATGGGCACATCACACCAGCAACCAAGTTGGCAGCTTCAGTAGAGCCTCCCAAGAGCGTTGGGTCATTCAACAACTTCCAGCTGTGCTTGTGGAAAGTGTATCCACCGCGTGAGAAGGAAGAGAAACCGAGCTGAACAGCCATGTCAGGTGAGTTCTGGAATGCACCGTATGAAGCGGTGACACCAGCGATACCAGCCTTGGATGAACCGCCACCCTGAGCGACCATGTCGTCGAGGCGCAAGTTCTGTTCAGTGTTCGCGTAGATAGCGTACTCAGGAGCGGAACCCTGCTTGTCGAACTCGATAATGAGGTCGTCCAAGTCAGCGAAACCACCGTCGTTACCGACGAGTCCGTTGGTCACCAAGCCACGAGCCTCGAGAGCCGTGATGTAACCTTCGTTACCGTCGATGTCCGTGATGTTGCTGTTGGTAGCTTCCTGACCGAACAAGAGTGTCATTTCACGCTTGTCCAAGAAACGCTGACGGGCATCCATTTCGCCCTTGATGTACCAGCGGTAGTCGCCGCCGCCTACGTCAATGTAACCAATGTTGGTGGCCTGTGAACCAGTCACCTCGTAGTTACCCTTGATGATAGCGTATGGCTTCTGGTAACGAACCACGTTAGATTCAACGAATCTGCCGGGCTGCTCTGAACCTTCGGCCCAGATGTTACCAATCACTGGCATGTCAACGACAGCACCGTTACCCAAGGTAGAAGCTGCGTCGCGCAACAACTTGGCCTTGAAGGTAGCAGTAGAGTTCGCAGAACCCTCTTCGGTAACGACCGCACGGTCGATTCCGTTAATCAAGAGGATGTCACCCTTCATTGGGGTGTTTGGACGAACGTCACCATCACCGCCAGAAGCAATAGACGCCTCAGCGTCAGCTTGGCTTTCAGCAGTGAACGTCATCTCAGCCACGTTAGCATCGCCTGAAGCGTATCCAGTAGTAACCGCAGCGCGGACCTTCTGGTGCAGACGAGCCTCCTCGTAGTAAGTGATTTTTTCGGCAGAGCCAGCAGCCTTGACGGCTCCGGTCATACGCAAGAATCCGGTAATGCCCTGATTACCGTAAGTTTTGATGAGTTCTGGACGAACGTCAAGGGCGTTAATAGTGCTCATGAAATCACCCAGAGAAGCGTACTTCTCAGGCGTTGCCAATCCAACCTGTGAATAGGCACCTCCGACAGAACCGCCGAGTGAACCATGAACATTAGGAGAAACGATGTTGCTCATAATTGTTCTTTTTAGAAAGCGTTAAAACTTGAATGTCATCCCCTTGTCTCCTCCGATGGCTGCAGCGAGCTGGTCGATAATCTTGTTTCTCTGAGCTTCTGCGCTTGTGTCAACCTGCTGCTGTTGTGGAGTAACAGGTGCAACGTTAGACGCTTGGTGAACCACACGACGCTGCCCGTCGCTCATACCTTGTCGGTACACAGCGTTGACAATGCCGTCGATGTTGTCCATCACAGCTCTGTGAGAGTTCAAGAGGTCGTAGTCCCACTTGCCGTCATCAGAGACGTAGGAATCAAAAAATGACTCGAGGTTCGCATTCTTCTCCTTCAAAGTTGACTTGTACTGGTCGGCTAGGCCGTAGGTAAATGTCTTACCCGTAGGCAAATCAAATGAAATGCCGTCCAAGTTGTCAACCTCTCTGGACATGTTTGCGACCCACTGGTCGTCGATAGGACTCATAAACTCATCTTCGGCAGTGCGATTCGGGTCCGGCGCTGCGAACGCTTCACGAACTTCCTCGATGTGCTGACGAGCCTTATCCGCCGCCACCTTCAACTCCACAGCTGATGTTGCGATTTCCTCATCGGTGTACCTGTCCACGTCGAGCTTGTACTTATTGTTCATAAGCGTGTCAATCTCTTGCGCGGAAAGCTTTGGGTGGTCCATCTGCAACTGCATACGAACAGCCTTAGCATCATCCATTTCGGAAGTGTCCAAGGACTGATACTTGTACCAGTCGTCAATAGAACGACCCGTCTCCGTGACGAACTCGTTGATAGCTGCGACAGCTGGGTCGATGTCGGGCTTCCTGTTAAACTGCTGGGTCACGGCGTCGAAGTCATCGAACTTCATGTTCAGCCTTTCGCTGAGCTTCTGAAGTGCAATGGCATCTTCGTCGATTGCCTGCTGCTGCACAGGTTGGGGTGGAGCTTGTGGCTCCGTGTATTCTTGTCTGAAGACTACTTCTTGAGGTTCCGGCTCCGGTTGGGGAGCAGGCTCAGGAGCTTCCTGCACAGGCTCGGGAGCTTCTTCCGCTACAGGTTGTGCTTGTGGTTCCGAGGGTTGTGGCTCCGGCGAGGGTGCTGGAGCGTCCTGAGGTTCGTTCAAGAAGTTAGGGGAGTCACTGATTTTGATACCCTGAGCTTCAGCTGCTACTTCTAATTCGTGCTTAGCCATTTAATTAAATTTTGGGTGTGTTACTTATCGTGCTTTAGGCGCCCCCTTAGCTCCTGCGGCCAAAATCTTTCCTTGCTTGTTGTAAGGAGAGAACTCCAAGGATGGAGTGGCCTGACAGTAAAGGATGGCGTAGTGCGTGTTGACGGCCTGAGGCGTGAAGTGAGTAATCTCACCGTACACCACCTGACCGTCTGGGTAGTCGATTGACACCTCTCTAGTACCCGCTATGTTGTTCATTCTAAACGTAGCTGGAGTAGTGCGAGCATCATCTGTACCTGCATCAACACCGTCAACACCAAGCATCTCCACGCAGAAAGCAGGAGAGAATGGCAAAACGGTCACGTTGATTTTGTTGTCGTTTGCTGTAGCAGTAATGTCTGGAAGCTCAACACCCAAGTCCGCATCGCCGAAGACGTGGCGCGGTGAATCTGGTGCGAGGTACAAAAAGCAGTTGGTTGAGACAACGGCGGCTTCGACCAACGAGTAGGTGCCTGAGTACTCAGGGAAGGTGTTGGAGTTTACCACAACCTTGGCGCCCTTGAGGAAACAGTGAGCGGCGAAGGTTGCCTCCTCCCCGTACATGTTCACCGTCTTGACGGTCGATGTCGTACCAATCTTTACTTTGTAGTAATCGTTGGAAGAGTCATACACCCATCCGTTGGTGCCGTCCATGTCAACAGGCACAGTCTCGTCCTTCAAGACTTTGCCAGCCTCGAAATCTTTTTCTCCGCTGGTGTTACCACGCAAGATGATTGTTTGAGTTCCGCCCGTGAGCATCCGGTTGGTAGCCTCGTCTCTGCCGAGGAATCTGCTACCGTTCTTTACATCGTGTCTTTGAAATCCCATGTCTTAGATGTTAGGCGTCAGTTCCGTAAACCATGAACTCAACCAACGTAGGGTTGGTAGTCGCGTACGCTTTAATGTCAATGCCTGCATTGAGCGGCATGATAGCGAAGTCGCCGCCAGCCAGCTTCAAAATGACAGGGTTGCCTGCCGTGGTCCCGTCGTACACGTAGATGTAGTCGGAAGCCGTACTGTCTGTGTTCTTGACGTACAAGTACGCAGGGGCTGAGAAATCAGATGCCGTGTACAATGTAGTTGCACCTGCACCAACAGCGGTAGCCGTCACGGGTCTACGTGCCAAGCCTGTAGTGTTAGCTGCAGTGGTTTCCATAGACACACTGATTCCCAGCGTCTCAGACAGCAAGTCTGTGCTCGTCAGGGATAGTTGTGCGGTTACTGTTGCCATTAGTTATTCTTTGATGCAAATATATGAAACATTACCACTTGACTTTGTCGGCCCAGTAGGCAGCGCTCATCTTGCCTTTCTTAATGTTCTTGGCGTGTCTAGCCTTGAAGCTTGCACGCTTCTTCTTCATTCTATCCGACTCACCAGCCTTGGGCTTGCCAGCAGTCTCAGCTCCCTTCTCTCCAAAGCGGATGAGCTTGACTTTGTCACCCTCTTTTGCCAACACCATGTGTGACTTCTTGGGGTGACTTGGTGTAGCCTTTGGTTTGTTGACGCCTTTGAGTCCGTGCTTATTTAGCATGCGCTTAACGCGCTCTCTCATTGCCTCTTTGCTCATCGTCTCATCAGTTCTTGGATGATGTCCCTGTTGTCTTGGTCCTCAAGTTCGGGGCGTGTACCCTTGCGCTGAGAGATAAGCTTGGACTGAGCCACAGCTTGCTTCTCAACGCGTGAGTCTTTTCTATCATCCTTGCTCTTCTCGAGGTCCATGCGGAACTGCTTGTCTGCTGCCTGAAACTGTGACGTCATCTGGAGCTTTGCCATTTGAATCTGACCCTCCACCTGTTGACGCATCTGCAGGAGCTGCATGTCGACCTGACCCTGAGCCTGAATCTTCTGTAGGTCAGCCTGCGCCTTCATCTGCACCTCTTGCATACGCAGCTGTGCTGCGGCCTGCTGGGCCTGCATGTTCACCTGTGCTTGCATTTGCATTTGCTGCTGCTGTTGCTGCTGCAACGAGGCGATGCGGCGTTTGCGTCGGATGATGAGGACTCTTTCTGCTTGGTCCAAATCCTTGAGACGACGGATTGCCATAGCATCCTCAAGGTCAATCTCTCTTTGTGCAAGTGACTGTTGGATGTTTTGTTCGAGTAACAACTTGGCTTCATCTGACATCTCTCGCTCAACAATCACACCGTAGTTGTGAAGTGGCAGAGAAGCAAACGAAGAAAGAATTTCCATGCTCGTGCTTCCGATGGCTCTTTCGTACGCCTCGTAGATGATGGACTCTGGGGGCAAGACCTGAAGGCACTTGACCACGTCCTCACACACTCTCTTGTACAGAACAGAGGCGCCATTGGTGATGTCGTTGATGGCGTTGTTGGCTGCAGCGAGCTGCTGCTGACGCACACCCACAAGGGCATCTGACTTTGGTGAGCTACCGTCAAGAACCTCGTTGACACCCGTGACATCACGAATCATGCGGAGGTAGTGGTTGTACAAACCAATAAGCTCGTTGATGTTCCGAATGGTATTGTCCAGTGGTCGCACAGGCGGGTTCTGGAATCCACCCTCTGGGTTCTTGCTTCTGTAGTAGAAGACACCTGTCTGCTCGTAGATGTCCTGAATGTCGAGAGGCTGAAGCTCTCCACCGTTGCCTAGAGACACATTCTCCAGACCCTCGATGTCCACAATCAAACCATCAGGCTTAGCCTTGGCAATGGCTTGTTGAATCTTGAGGTGGGTCAGCTGAAGCTGGTCAGCAAAGCCGATGACAGACGACACCATAGACTTGGGCATCTGACGGCGGAAGTTTGTTGCCACAACGCTGTACGAAAGACGAGCGCGTGTGAGGTCGTGCATGTTCTTCGGGATGTCCCGCTTCATGCCGTAGTTGAAGAGAAGCCCGCTACCGATGACATACGAGCCACCATACACGCACATGTTGGGCATGGTGTGAATCTTTCTGTCGTACACTGAGTCGCTAGGCAGCTTGTAGCTCTCGCCCTTGTAGTAGAAACCAATGTTTCCAAACTGCGAGGTCTTCTCCTCGTAAATCATATCGTCGACGCCAAGGAACTCGAAGTCCAAGACGTCAACCAAGTATTCATCGTAGCCGTAGACATGGGCGCCACGGCTTCTGTCGTACACCGTCTGATTGAACTGGGAAGCGTTGTTGTAGCTTCTGTTCATCACAGACTTCGCAATCTTCTGATACTCCTCCTCAGGGATGTCTGTACCCGCCATGCGCTTCAGGTCCTGAATCGACACACGCTTGACGTGGCCTGCGTAGACGATGTCAGAGAAGTTTGGGTCTTCCGTGCTGGAGTGGATGAACTGCGCTGGGTCCACATACTCCGTCTTGATTCCGTAGCTAGGGTCGTTGCTCCTCTTGACAACAGCCATACCGTTGACCACGAGGTCCTCCACGGCGCGGCGGAACACGTTGTCATCAAAGTCATTCCAGTCGAGGGTGAGCTTAGTGGCAAGTTGAGCTGCCACCTCAGCACTGGTCTTGATACTATCAGCCAAGTAAATCTCAGCCTCCTCTGAGTTGTCAGGCAACCCCTCGGGGACGCTCGCTGTCTTCAGGCCGAGAGACTTTGCCTCCTCGATAACCTCTCTTTCTTCAATAGCAAACTTGGCCAGAACCTTCTTCTTTTCCTTCTCGTCCTTCGACATCGGGTCGATGGCCTCCACGTTTGGGCGGAACTTGCGAGAGAGAATCTTGTTGACTACAATCCTAACAAACTTAGGGATGATTGGTACAGGTGACCAGTCGAGGTTCAGCAGTGTTCCGTCACCCCCTTGGGTGTCCATGCTGTTCAGAATCTGCTTGTAGACTGCGGTATCCTGCGTGCCGTTGGCGTAGTCTCGGTTGCGCTGGAACTCTACCAAGCGCTTACCGAAGCCTGTAGAAAAGTCGTCCAAACCACCCCACTGTGCCTCGATAGATTTAGCATAGGAAATGCCATAGTCTTCGCTTGCTTTGACGGAAGCCGGAGCCATTGGGTCCGGGAACTGTGCATACGACTTTGGCTTATGGTGACCCTTCATTACTTACTGTATTACAGGCAATGTGCAAATATAAACAAAATCACTTAGCGGGCTTGGAGACCCCGCCGGGCGTGTAGGTGTACTTGCGGAAGAATTTTTTACCTGTAAAATCAGCTGGCTTTTTCTTTTGCACAACAGTCTGCGCTGCGAGCAATGCAAGACCTGCGCTAATGGTCAAGTCAAACTTCGTGCGGTTGTCGATACGGTAACCAATCCAGTCCTCAAGCGTGCGGTTAAAATACATCCTACCGATTTCTCCTTTCTCATTGATTCCCACATGGTTGTGTATGTAGTCTTCAATCGCTTGTGCATGTGTGTGGATGACATCCTGTGAGTTAGACGGGATGCCTTTCGTTTTGGTTGCAACAGAACCTGCGGTAGTCAGGTGTTGCGGTCTATCCAATAAGTAGCCATCATAACCTCTTGATTCAAAGTATCTTACGATGCCGTACTTATTGTTCTCCACGAGGAGCGGGTAGCCGTAGAACACAGCCGCCATCAGGATGTCTTCGTAGAAGATTTTTGCCATAGGAGGGCGGGAGCAGTACTCTGCAACGAACATGTTAGAGGGGGCCCGCATGTTGAATTTGTTGTAGATGTGACACGCTCCCTTAGAGCCCCTCCCGTCCGTAGTGGCGTCGATGTCGTAAGAGTCAACACCACCACAGCCAATGAGTTTGTTTGGCGCAATGCGTTTGCCCCGTTCGGAAACCTTGAGGTTCCTGAGGTCTGCAGGAGGCATCCATGATACGAACCACCTGCCCTCAGAGCTTGGAACAAACACAACCTCTCCGTCCCTTACGCCTCCTTTCCATGTAAAGTTTCCACGCACCACGGGGTCTGGGTACATGTTCTCGTTGTGGTCAATCTGCTCATAAATCTTTCCGATGTTGAACAGAGAGCCTTCGACGCTATCTCGGAACGCCTCGTCTGTGGTGAAGGGGAACTGACGAACAATCTCGTTCATCTCCCGGGCATCATGCCTGAGAGCCTCCCTTTCGTTTTTTAGAAACTCCTTTGCGCCTATCTCTACGGTTTCCCCGTCCAGCGTCTCCACCTCCTGTCCCGGAGTCTCGATGATTGGCTTCCCGTACTTGTCGAAGAATCCCTCTAAGGCTTCGTAAGCCGGAATAAAGATTCTGTACAATCCGGAGGTTGTCCTGCCGTTTTTGTTGCGTTCTTGTGGGTCGGAATCTTTCCAAAGCTCTTTGTATTCCTGACCTCCTTTGTCCATCGGGTTGACTGTGCTGCCCACAAGCGCCTTCCCGATAACACGGCGTCCCACAATCAAGCAAGTCCGTTGTATCCTCCATGCTTCTCTAATGTCTGTTGGTTTCTCCCACTTGCCTGCCTCATCGAGATACAAGATATGCAACTTCTCACCATCGTACGCATTGTTCGTGGTGTTTTTCCAGTTAATGATTGTGTTCAGGGCGTCGCCCTTGACAGAGGTCTTGTTGTTTTTGGTAATCCTTTTAGACGGTTCTCTAAACGCCAACTCCATTCTCGGGTTGGTAGTACCGTCTTGGATGGGCTTAAAGAAGAACGGGTAGGACTTGAAGATAGCTACGACCTTCTTCATGAAGACGTTCTCCTGCGCGTCCTTACCCGTCTTCGACTGGATACCCAAAAGTTTGTCCTTGACCTGTGTGGCTTCATCAACTAGAACGCAGGCGGACATGTTCGTGTACCCTGAGCGACGACACTTGGTATACAGTTGACCAAGGCATCTGGGGTCAGCCTCACACGCGGCCTGATGGATGAAGAGCTTCCGTTGGAAGTCTAGGAAACTAGGATAGCCAATATCTATCTTGCTCCACTGAAGCATCATGTAGTGACGCCCAGTGATGTATGTAGGTTCTCCGTTGTTGTAGAACCAGTAGCCCTCGCGCCTTCTACGGAACTCCTCCTCGATGAAGGGAGAGAACCTCTGGCGAAACTCCTTGGGCATTTCATACCACTCGTCCATGGATTTGATGCGAGCAAGCTCAGATGGCATCTCGCTCCTGTTCCAGCACTGCAAGTGGTTCGGCAGGTCGTGGCCTGCAATCTCTTTCTTCGGTGGTTTCTTTGGCAGACAGATAGGAAGCCCGGAGATGTCAATGACTTCCCCGAGTGTGCCGCGCGGGCAGATGGATACGACTGGTTGGTCGTGCTTCTCTATGTCTACCAGCCCCGTCACTTACTGAATCTTTCTGCAAACCCGCCTGAGTAATCCTTTGCTTCGTCGATAGCTCCGTTTTCGCTTAGGTCCTTGACCATCTGCTCCAGACGCTGCCTTTCGATTAGCAGTTCTTTGCAATCGGTAGCGGTCTGCTTGATGGACTGAAGCTCAGCCTTGCGTGCAGCACCACCAGCCTCTGGGTCGACGGGTCGCTTGACCTCCTCAATCATATTGTTGATTGCGATAGCCATGCTATCCATCAGCCTGCGAGAGGCCTCGATTGTCTCGAACTTAGGCTTCCTCGACATACATCATCTCTTCTGAGCGCATGCGAAACACGGTGGTGTTGTCCTCCAATCGCATCTCGTAGTCTCGGTTCTTTTTGAACCCAACGATGTCTCCTGCCTTTACGCCCTGAGTAATCATATCCTTGGGGCAGCAGAACACTTTCGCCTTGAGGTGCGTCTTGGGCTTGAGGTCAACCACGATAATCTCGCTCTCCTCTGGTTCCTCTTCTTCGAGTGGCTGAAGGAATACCCAGTCCGCAAGCATGTGGAGCTCACCAGTATCCTTGCTTCGGTAAGCAATCGCATGGCAGCCAAGGGTGTTGTCTGGGTCGTACCCCACAATGAACCTGTCCTCGTCGTCAACCTGAATCTTCAAGGCATCAGACATGACTACGTGGTGGTGGAAAAACAGGGTGTCTCCCGGCTTGACATCCACGTCGTACTTGACTGGGGTTGACGTCACCTCACCGTACATGACGCGTCGCTCGAACTCCTTCCACTTAGGGTCGACGTAGAGCGACGTGCCGTTCTCCAGCTCGATGGTGTCGTGATGAGTCTTCTCAAGCTTCACCACGAAGTGATACAGCGCCTTCATTCAAAGTTGCAATCGTATTCAACAATGACCGGGGTGTTCTCCACAGTCTTCCACAGGTAGGACGATTCACTGTCCTGAGTGTAGATGTTGTACCTACGAATGTTGTACTTGAACATAGCGCGGTCATCCTCCTCGATAAGAACAACCTTTCCTGCGCCAGCTTTCATGCCGACGTAGTACGCCATCGCATCCTTCGGATTGGGACCGATGACGATTTTCCTGATTAAATTTTCCATTGTATTAGTTGAGGTTGAAGCCTAGGTCGCCTAGGTCGATGTCATCAATGTCGATGTCATCATCTTCTTCGGTAATCCTTTCGTAAGAGGCCATGATGGCTGAGAACAACTCGGCAAGTTCTTCCGGGTTATCTACATGCCATTTGCTGGCCACCTGCCAAGCGGGACCAATATCTGGGATGTCGTCGACGATGCCGAGCCCAAAGATGTATGCCACCCTTTCGTTTACTTGATACTTCTCGATGACGTCTTCAAGCTGCGCCAAGACGTCTGCTACTTCTGAGATGAAGAGCTCCTTTAGGGTGGGGTCCATGGTTGTCATTATTGTCCGTTGATTACGAGGATGGTTGAAGGGTTGGTAGAGTTTCCGACAAGCTTTCCGCTGACGTGCCATCCGGCGTCGTCGTAGCACGTAAGCTCAAGGAAGCTTCCTACTGCTCCTCCGAGGTTGTCACTATCTTGTTCCAGCGTGAGCTGGTTGTGTGTAGAGACAGCAGCCGATGCGGTTGCACGGGTTACAGTCTGAACAGCAGTCTTGTTTCCAGTCGTAGAGACGTGCGTGACTGCGCCGTAGAAGTAGTCACCCGATGCCGCGTTGATGTTGCACGCGGTGTTCGACCCTACATCCACAAGAATGCGCAAGAACCTGCCTGCAGATGCACTGGGCAGGGTAAGAGTTCCTCCAGCAAGAGTATCACAGTCCAAGAATACGGTAGCTCCTACTTCTGAACTTGCGTTAACCGAAGTGGTGGTAGTTACGTTCAGTGTCTTTCTAACGTCGTACTTCACGGTTATCTGAGACCCGTTAGCGCGAAGGGTTATGTTCTGACCCGACTGAAAATTTGCTGTAGACGCGTGCCCGGCTGAATCCGTAATGGTAACGCCGATAGCAGTGCCGGTACCATTTACCGTGGTGCCGTTGCCGGTAGATACCTGAACGGTCTTGAGGTTCGGAAGGGTGCGTGTGCTAATCAATCCGGTAGACGCATCGCGTACTAGGATTTGGTCGCTCGTGGAAGTTGCGGGTGAATCAATCAGAAGATTCGTTACCTTTACCTGAGCTGTAGACACAGACAGTGCCGTATCATTGCCAGCGCCATCGGTAACAACTTTAAGGCTACCGCTAGCTGCAGCGTTGTCGGTGGTCTTAAGGATTCCGACGTAGGTGGTTTTGATTTGAGTACCTGATAGTGACGTTCCCATCTTGTTCTTTTTGTCTACACAAATATACTCAAAATGAAGAGACACAGACCTGAGCGCAAAATGCGGGAGTTCTCCTACCTCCACGAGAAGTACGTGAACAAGAACTACCTCAAGTATCTAAAGCTCGCAGAGACAGACATGCTGCAGCATTACGACGTTAGGCCAGTAGAGATGCAGGTGATGTTGTTTGGTTACGACTACGAGTTCTTTACCGCGACGCACATCGCAAAGTCATTGTTTGCATCCCCCAAGAAGTTCAGAGAGCGCACGCTACAACCCATGATGAAGAAGGGGTTAATACACGTGGTACACCGTAGGTTCAACGTGGACACAGGAAGCGAGGCCGACATGTACTTCACAGAGGAAGCTAAGGCGAACTACAAGCACAGGTACGGTCTTACGCCCAAGGCAAGACACCTCGTGCAGAGGTTCTATCGCAAGCTAGAGGGCGAAGAGGCGATTAAGATTTCCCGTGAGTGACGGTCTTGAATGACGCCTTCTCTACAGCTCCGGGGTGAGGCTTGTAGTCTCCCTTCATCAGAAAGTACCTACCTCCCTCTTCCATCCAGTGGTAGCCCTTGGGAGGGTCTACCGTAACCTTCTTGCTCAAGACCTGAAGACCACCCTTCTTGTATTTCTTTACAGTGTTCATGCGTTGTCTGCCTTAAGCTGAGCGAAGTAAGCATGCTCGGTAGGGAAGCTTTCTTGGGGATAGGCCGCAAGAAAGATGTCACAGTACTCGTAGATTTCTTCCGAGCTAAATGAAGTTTGTTCTGGCCACTGGTCTTCCATCAGTATGTCTTTGTTGCGGTTTGAGCAATGTCTGCGTATCCATCTCTAGACAGAGTGAAGTCTATTCTGATTGTGTGACCCACCGCTCCGCTGACCAAGGTTTGTACATTTTGTCCAGTAAGCAAGATGTAATAACCATCACCCGATTGACCCAGCGGCGTGTTGTAGGCAGTGTCTGCTGGAGTTGCTGTATCGCTCGTAGTCTCGTTGGTCCAAGTGATGTTCTTTAGAGTGTAGTCGCCAATCGTTCCACTCCAGTCGTTGGCGAAATCAATTATTGTAGAGACGGTCGTACCCCTAAGCGTACCCGATAAGGCGCTCTCTGGAGTGGTAAACACTCCTACGGTTGTCACCGTCCACTCTGTAATCCGAGAAGGAAGTTGTCGAATACGAGCTTGTGACCTTCTGCGGGCCGATGAATTTGCTAGTCTTCTCATGTTGTTTCAGTCGGGGTTGGTGGCGGAAGAGGGAAGCTAGGCAGAGGGGCGTAGTCTTGGTCGTACGTGATTCCAGAATCCCAGTCAGAGCCGAAGTAGTTTACTGGCAAGAGGTTATCTCCTCCAAAGTCAATCCAAACACCCGATTCGTTAAAGTAACCAAACAGGTTCATGGTGGCACTATCGAGGTTTCCGTCCTCCGAAAAGCTTCCGAAGAATGCCGTGAACTGGTCAATGTCAGACTCGTCAAATACTTGGTCTCCATTGATGTCGTACCCGGCAAGACCCATATTTGAAATCATATCGTAGTCTCCGCCCAGCTGTGTGTTCAGAAGGTCGATAAACGAAGCGAAGGCCTGTACGTCGGCATAGCTAAACACTCCGTCAGAGTTGAGGTCAAACGGTAGGTCTGGGTTTGGAGAAACCCCACTGTTGATAAATTGATTCAGCAGAATCGAAGTAGCCTGAGGAGAACCCGGTGCGTAGCTGCCTGCGGTAACATCGTAAGTACCGTCAGTAGCGGTGGCGTAGAAGGTTGCTGCGCCCCAAGCAAATTGCTCTCCATCAAGACCATTAAAGAGAGTGGTAGCCGCATATTCTGTGTCAAGGATGTCTCCAAACATAGCCAGTGCTGCAACGTTGTCTCCAACGGCTGTGATAGTATCATTGGCAAAGAACCCAGCTCCAAACTGTCCAGAGGTTTCAAAGAAGCCATTTTCCCAAAGGAACGTGCCAAGAATGAGGACATCATCTCCTTCAATCAAAGACCGACCTCCTTGAACGGCAGATGTGTTGTAGGAATTAACTAGGTCGAGCCATGATTGTCCATTCTGAACCGCATTCTCGATAAAGCCCTGAAGAGACGACCAAGCTAGTGCATCACTGTTGTCGAAAACACCGTCACCATCGAGGTCGAGGTTCAACGGTAGGCTTGAGCCAGAGTTGTAGTTTCCGACGTAAGCTGCGATGTAGTTCTGATTGGCAATAGAAATCAAGTCGTTATACAGGCCATCTGCAAGAGATGTTCCGTTCGACTGGAAGTTGATTGCCATGCCATCGTTGTCGAGCACCGCTCCCACTCCAGCATTAAGACCAACCGCATCGAGGTAGTCTACATACGCTAGGAGCTCTGCGTTGGTGGGCAGGTTGTTCGCTACACCGCTTCCTCCTCCAAAGTTGGTAGGGTTGAAAATAAAGAAGGTTCCACCTCCATCATTCCAAAGAACCCCATCAAAATCACCTGATGCAAAAGGCGCGAATGATGGCGGGGCTTGCTGATTTGTGTACCATTCCGGCACAGAGCCCGTGTCTTGGGTTTCTTGTACTGCCTCCCAGTAGTAGAAGAAGCTTGCAGTAATACCCAAAAGAGCACCCACCTCTGAGCTGCTATAGGTCCCGGTGTAAGCATCTCCTGCCCCGCTGTATCCGGTAAACGAAAGGTAAGCATCAAAGGCTCCTCCTTGAGGAACCAAGCTATCGAGAGCTGATGCCCAAGCAGGCATTCCCCCAAAAGGGTCTCCTTCATTCGGGGTAAAACCTCCAAACCCGAGCCAGTTAAGTTGATAGCCGCTTAGGTCACCGTAGCTTCCGTTTCCAAAATTTTGAAAGAAAGCATTGCCTTGGAGGCCATCGTAAAGTCCAAATTGTTGCCAATTAGTTCCGGAGTTGTAGTTGTTGACCACACCTCCTCCTTGCATGAGGAACTGCCAAAGGTGACACCAGTCGGCAAAGTTAATCTGACCGTCGCCACCAAAGTCAACAAGTCCGTTTGCAGACCTGAGCCAGTTCTTCCAGCTGTAGCTATCTGCTGGAGAATTGAGGCCTTCTCCCCCGTCGAACAAGCTAAGTGCGTTTGCGCCAAGCGGTGGGATGAGGATGGTAGCGTTAGCCGTGTTAAAGGTGTAGAATACCGTACCGTCTGCGACGTTCACGTAATCGTAGTGACCCTCGAGGCTAGGGTCCTGACCAAAGTTAAAGTAACCGTACCCGTACCCAAGAACATTTAGGAACTGAGTAAAGCTAGGTGCATCAAATCCAAACTCATCTGCAATGTCATTATCCGAAAAGCCTTGTGCAACCCAGCCAATGTATTCATCCCAAAAAGCCTCGTATCCGTCGGTAAGCATTGAGGTGTACTGCCCTTGACCCAAAGCCCAATCAAAGAAGCTTGCGTCTAAGAAGCCAATACTGAAAAAGATGTCCGTCGTAACAAGCGTGTCATAGGTAGCGCCATACGGCATCTGAAGTGCCAAGAACGTCGAGAGCTGATAGTCAGTCCAAGTGCCATCACTAAGAACGTCCAGCACTCCCGGCGGTTGGTACTGGTTGGTGATAAAGTCATACCAAACCGTTGACTCAATCAAACCGGTGGCGAGCGAGTTTCCTGAGTAACCCGTCGCAAAACCACTGATGGTAATTATGTTTGGAACACCCGGAACGAGGGCTGTTGGGCCCGCAGTATTAAGAAAGTTCTCTACCTGCTGAAGAACGTTCGGTTGGCTGAAGTCGTAGCTAGTTCCAAACACCTCGTTAAGACTATCCAAGTACTCTTGCACCAAGGTGCTATCTACCGTATCCCCCGTCGCCCCAAAGATTTGAGTCATCAAAGAGTCGGTATAAATCTGGGACCATGTGCTCAAGTCATTGCCTTGCTGGCTGGGGTTGCCGTTTTGAGAAAGGTTCACATCGTAAAGCTGCCTCCACTGCTGAGTGTTAATCATCAGGTTGAGGTAGGCGTATGGCGCGATGGTGCCGTTAGGCGTTCCCGTCACTCCTTGTGTCGTGGGCCTATTCTCCAACCAAACACTACCCGGCGTGCTCTCATTTAGAGTCGGCGGGTTCAAGATGACAAACAGAGACTGGTCTGTTAGGTTATCCAGACCATCAAAGCTGCTGTACGGGCTGGTTCCGGTGGTAATGAAATAGGCAGGGTAACCATTATTGTCGATGTACTCGATGTACCCGCCGCTTCCTCCGGTGATATATCCGTAGTCAAGTCCATCATTGTACCATTGGACAAAGGCCAAGTAGTCCAGCCAAGGGCTAAGTCCATCAGGGTTTGGAAGCCCCGGGTCATTGGCCGAACCCCAGAGCGCGGCGAGCAAGAACGGGTTGTTGTCCGCGCCGAACAGCAGGTCTGCTTCTGTTGACGTTATGCCCCAAAGGAAACCTGCATTTGACCCTCCGTTAAATACAGTCGATGCGTATTCGCTTGCACCGACGTCGTTAAAGTAGTCTGGCCACCAATCTGTGCCCGGTATTCCAATGGTGCCCAAGCTGTCTATCCCGAATGGATAGTTCATCCACATGAACGTGGCAATCTGCATCTCTCCAAACCCGGTGTTGGCATTTGGCAGCATCCAGTTGGGCCATGGAGCATCGTTAAAGATGTCGGTCAGGTTGTTTTCAGCAAGCCAGTTGGTGTCAAAAATTAACGGGCCATTCGGGCCGTCCAGCGTAAGAATGTCTTCTAACGTAAATGTCAGAGCTGGAGAGTCGGGTAGATACTGACCGTCGTTAAAACCATCGGCCATGTCTTGAGCGTAGTTGTAGAACCACGTCATACAATCCGTCCACCAAGCCCCGAGGTTGTCGATAGCGTTAAAGTTGTCAGGACCATTTTGTCCCCAGTCGATGTCGTAGTTAGAGCGCCAAAGAGCTGTACTGGAGAGTGCGAAGTTAATGGCGTTTGACTGAAGGTCTGGCCGCTCGGCCTCCCACGCATCAAAAGTTGGTGGGGGGAGAGGGGGTCCATCGACAATCCCGATGAGGTCTAGCTGCGCTTCTCCCGCTCCTGAGATGTCGTTAATGTTCTGGGTATCATCCCATACTCCATTTGTATCGAAGTAAAGGTTACCAGACCCGATTGATGTGCCGTAGTAGTTGTAGTATTCTACAATGGCATCAATGTCTTCCTGAGTGTAGATGCCGTTGCCTGCAGAAATAGTCACAGACTCACCGTTTTGGATTGCCTGAACAACTTGAATCATTTCAGTCACATCCAACCATGCCGTGATGTCCTCACCATTGAAGGTGCCATCCCCATTTACATCAAAAGAAGCAAGAGTAAAGTTAGACTCTAGAGAGCCTGTGAGTGCGTTTGCAGCAAGCCCGAGCTCTCCTCCTGAAGATTGTACCGTATCGAGCCATTGGGACAAGTTGTTATCGCTATACCCAAGAGGGTCTCCCGTCATGTTGTACAGAGCGACGTCTGCGTAGATGTTAAGCAAAGGCAACATGTTCAGGTCGAACCACGAGCCTAGGTCATCAAGGTCTTCTGCTGTAGGGTTGGGGTTTACAAGGAGGGTTTCAAAGAAGTCTGCTGGAACGTCACCCTGATATGCGTTAAAGACCGCTTCAAATGCGTTGCCTCCGTCGGCAGCGTTTCCGGTGGCTGCAAATAAATTCCAGTCAAACGGTGCCAGAAAGAGTTCGTTATCTAGCAGGTCTTGAAACGTGGTATAAGAACCGTCCCCGGTCGCCGGGTCATAACCCCCTTGAGGGTTGTAAAACATCCCGTACCCCCAGTTAAAGTTCACTCCCGTTATGTCCAAGAAGACATTTCCAAGGTTGTATGTAAAACCGTCTGCCGCCCCGGATGGAGACTGCCCGGCCATCTGAGCCCAGAAGTCAACAATAGAAAGTGCGTCGTAAATATCAAGGGTGCCGTCAGGAGCCCCATCGGGTCCGTAGGTGTCCATGTTTCCACCAGCAAAAGAGATAGCACCACCAAGTGCTCCGATAGATTGTCTGTAGGACTCGGGTAGCTGTGGGGGGTCTTGCTCTGTTACAGGCGGTGGGGGTGGCGGGTCGCCGCTCGGGTCAAATCCACCATCGGTTTGCGTACCGTCCTCTTCCTCGTCCTCCTTCTTCTTTAGGTAGGCCTTGTTTAGAGCTTCGTCATCGCCAAGAGGCTCGCGCTTGATGACTTCATCAGGTGCAAGCGGTACTGCCTTCTCGCCGTGTTCTGGGTCGCGGAAGGTGTCCGATAGCTTCTTCAGCTTCATGGCTTACTTCTTTCTGCTGTCCTTAATCATTCGGACGAAGTCCACGGGGTCCATTACCCCGAAGCCTCCCTGCTCAAAGGTTCGCATCATCTTTCCGCCGCCCTTGTAGCTTGGGGTCTTCGCCCCTCTTTTGGCAAGCATCATACCCTCCTCACCTGTTTGTAAAGGTCCTGTGCCTGAGCCAGAGACTTCGGCTGAGGGAGCATCTTCAGTACCGAACGTAGGCACCTCGATGTCCTCCATAAGCTCAGTGAAGCCAATGATGTTACCATCTTCATCGTAGGTGTACTCGTACTGGCCAGTGCCGATTTGCTGCGTCTCACTTCCTGTCTGAACAGTTTGCTGTGCAGTGTATGGGTCACCCATTACCGTGGTTCCGGTTTGCTTGCGTGACACCTCTCCTGCCAATGGCTCAGACTTAGCCCCGTGCTCTGGGTCTCGGAATGTAGAGAAGTCGGCGGGGTTGTTTCTTACAGCCTTGTCTGTAGCTGCTTTTCTTGCGGCTGCTGTGCCACGGGCGGGCATGCTGCCACCCTCTTGCATCTTCTTGGTTCTCATAGGTTCAGTTTTGCGATGACAACATCATTGAGGTCGATGTACTCGATGCGAACATCCCCCCCATTGTTAAGTGCCTTTAGAATTTTTGGGTACACTCTCTTGTACGCCTGTGTTGATTTGCCGATGAATCCATCATCCACGAGCTGATTGTTCTCTTGGCTGTCACCAAGTAGAAGACATCCTGCTGTGTGCTCGTCTGTGTTGCCACAGTGGATGAGGATGTATTCAAAGTTGGGAACGTCTCGCACCCAGAGCATGCCCTCATGGATGTCGGGAAAACGCTCGGAGTACTTGGCGTGAAACCCGCCCTCGGTCCGAAGCGTGATGTCGTATGTCCCCTCAGGGATTCGGGTCTCCCCGTACTTCTTCTTCTCCCGCTCCTCGTCCTCCAAAGTGTAGCACAGGAACTCACGCCCATCAGGGAGCAACTCAAACAACATGCCGTTGGTCGAGTCGCCGCTATCGGAGAATCTGAGTACCTGCAGGTGCATTACTTCTTCGTCTTCTTCTTGAGGAACATTCCCTTATTGGCCTTAGGAGTCTTTGCTTCCTTGGCCGCAGACTTCATGGACTCGGTCTTGTTGCCGTCCCCATCAATGTCGATGTAGTCTGGCTTGCCGCCCTGAGCGAACTTCTGAGTCTTACCTCCGTACGCAAACGTCCGCTTGGACAGCTTGACGCCTCCGCCCATCATCATCTTCTTGATTTCGTCCATGGACATCTGCTTGACGTTACCGCCTGCGTAGTAAACAGGGTAGGTGCTCCCTTTCTTTTTTGCTTTTGCCATCTCGTTCTTGTTGAGGTTACAAATCTAATAAAATTATCGCAAGTCTGTATCGTGCTTCTTGGAGCCCTTGATGAAGCTGTTGACTCTTCCCATCGCCCATGCAGCCATACTTGTCTTGGGCCTTGAGCCGCTGGACAGATACGCACCCTGACCTCTACGATACACCTTCTTGAGTGTAGCAAGAGACTTGCCGGATGACTTGGCTTTCTTCTTGAGCGAGGCAATGGTAGATGCGTTCAAGGGCTTACTATCTTCCTTGGCCCCCTTGCCCTTCTTTACCTCACCACCTTCCTTGTACTTCTGTCGTTCATCAAAGTAGCTGTCGGGGAGTCGCTTCCCTTCTTTGTAGGCCTCTTGGCCCTCCTTGATGGTTTCGGCTCTTGCCGCCCGATTGGGTGAGCCAGCGAGGTACTTCTCAGGAAGCCCCGTCTTCTTGTCCTTCTTTACCGCTTGCATTGCCGTAGAATTTGTTTAGGGCTCTCTCCATTGCACGTCTCCGCGCACGAGCAGAACCATTGTTCTTTTGTTTCTTGGATGCTGAAAGCAGCACCTCCAGAAACTCAGGGTTTAGCTGAGGAATGTACATGGTTGTAAATATACTACAGGAATGGGTACAGCTATCCTCGATACGGCACTTGGTGAGTACGATTCCGCTAGTGTTGTGTCACGCGGCAACAGTTCTGAAGGAGAAGCGACCGAGACCCTCCCCACAAGGGGCGAAGGGCGTGTTCTCGTTGTCGAGAGTGCCACTCGGCTTAGCAAAGTTACGGGAAAAAAATTAAAAAGTCAAGTCCCGAAGCGTTTGTTTACTCGAGAACTTGTAAGTACCTTTGTGTCAAACGATATGCTCCCGTAGCTCAACTGGAAAGAGCAACAGCCTTCTAAGCTGTGGGTTGCAGGTTCGAGTCCTGCCGGGAGTACAGCGCTCCGAAAAAAGG
>Ga0208898_1000539_pt1 | contig 29308 bp, 49 predicted proteins | sample VirMetDEL_Mar_4_FD_184513 | JGI IMG/M metagenome (GOLD analysis project Ga0208898, IMG submission 184513) | Aqueous microbial communities from the Delaware River and Bay under freshwater to marine salinity gradient to study organic matter... | ecosystem: Environmental > Aquatic > Marine >...
GTATTGCATTGTTGATACCACTTGGAGCACAACCCTCACTAATATCAATAGAATTGATAGTAGAGTTGTTACCTGCGGTAGTATCATACTCTTTTATTCCAGCCATTTTTTTTATTGTTCTCCTTTTAAGTTATTATACAACATCTACTGTTGTTCTTGTTGTTGACTAATTGCTTTGTCTAAAAATTCTGCTGGTTCTCTACTTAGATCAGCTAGAACATTGTTTAATATATAAGTTTTAAACCATTTGCTTAATGGTTCGGCATTTTTAGGCAAATCCTCTTGTAACATTTTGATAGCTAATTCGGGATCTAGCATCGCATCAATCATTATTTGTTCTGCAACTTCAGTAGGATTAAATCCTAATCTACTGGATAACCATTGAGAAATAGCAAAAACACCTCTTCCTTTAACAATACCATACCAACTAGCTAAGACTATTCTCAATCTGTTACTAGCCTCTGATAAAGGTCTAGTAGGAGATCCAGTGGTAATTTGTGCATTGATAGCATCAAAAAATACTAATTGATCTCTAACATCTTTTAATATTTTCATTTCTTTAGGGGAATAAATTACCTCTAAAGCCTCTCTAGTTGATTGATTTTGAAACAATCCATCTATAGTACTTTTGCTTAGATAATAAGCGTCAATGTCTCCAGGAAGTTGTTTACCTGTTGTGATTTGTTTGATATATTCTCCTATAGATTTTCTAAAACCTAAAAAAGCCTCTCCAGTTTTATCTTCTTTTAGATAAGAAACAGCTTCTTGCATTAATCTTTTTGGATTTGGTGATGATAAAATTGTAGTCACAGTTTGAACTGGATTTTTATTTAAAAACAAAGAAGCAGTGGTCATTTGTCTTAGTTTAGTTTTGTCTGATAAAAGACCTTTTGCTTTTTCCATTTTATTTTGGAAATCTTTTAATGATTCTACTTTTTTACCAAAAGTTTTCTGATAGGTATCTATTTCTTTTTTAATAGCTGGGAATCTTTTTAATATTTCATAATAATTTTCTTTAAACTTTTCTATTCTACTAGGAATAAATTCTCCTTTTGTTCCTGTAATATAGTTAGCTAAATCAGTTATTAAATAATCTCTAACAGCTTCCTTAGCAACAACCTCATTATCAGAACCTTCTATTATATTCTTTAAGTTTTCGGCAGCCTCTAATGCACCGCCTTTTTTGGTGTAAATAAACTTACTAGCTAGTTGACTCTCAGGAATAGCAGCAGCACCTTGTTGATATTTTTTAGCAAACTCATTCCCAACACTAGTTCTAAATTTAGGAACAAATGTGTTCTTATAAAAATCAAAAGCTCTTTTAGCTCTTTGCCCAAAAGCATCATTTCTTTTAGCTACTTCTTCAACTAAACCATCGATTACTTCTTTTAGTTCTGTTAATCTATTAGCTACTTCGCCACCTAATTGAATATCAGCCCTAGAACCCCTTATTGCCTCTGATAGGTAAGGTCTAATACTTTGTAAGTCTCCATAAGATAGAGGTCTTTGTTTCTTTGGTCTAATTGCTTTTTGGATCGGCACAAAACCAATAACTTTATTCTTTGGAATTTTTTCGCCTTTTAAATATTTTTGCAAATCTTTAATAAAACTAAATGATTTAACCCTATCTGGTGTAGTATCATCTAAAACACCTCTTGTTGAAGTAATGTCTTTCATAACTTCTTTTAATGATTTTGTTGTGTCTCCAACTTCTACTTTTAGATTAGGATCAATAGTTAACTCAAAATTAGGATCGATAGCTTTATATAAATCGTTTTTTTGAGTAGTTGTTCTTACTAATTCTTCAGATACAGCTTTTTCTAATTTAATAGATGCTTGTGACTTTATTTGTGAAGGATAAGAATTTTGAAGATCATTAACAATTTCTGTTAGGTCATCTTGTGCTTCTCTAACCTTAATATCTTTATCTTTTAATGTTGCTTCAACAAAGTCTTGAGAAGATATGCCCGATCCTACTTTTGGTATTAACTTATCTCTTTCTTGAGTAAGTTGTTTAATATTAGAAACTCTTCTGTCAAAAAAGAATTTGTTAGTTTCTGCTTTGTTAACTAATCCTTTTTCTAACCCTATTAAACCAATGTTTTTAGATATAGTTCCTGTAGTTGGTTTGACTCCAACTTCTTGTGCTCTAGTAATATTTTGTTGTAATGTATTAATTAAGTTATTTCTAGCTTCTTCATTAACAACAAATTTCCCGTCTTTTATTTTTAATATATCAGCCTCTTTTGCTATATTGGTAGCAACATTCTCTTGCATTTTTGTTTTGGAAAAAGGAGTTGCAAATTCTTTAAACACACCACCAACAAAAGATCCAACTGGTTTAATAAATTTACTAATAGCAACATCAGCAACTGGCCCAGCAACCAATGTTTCAGCACCTACTTTAGCTCTTTTCATTATATTAGAATCAGCTTGTTGAATGTCAGTAGGCCCACCTACTAAATCTCCTAATGTAGCTGCATCTTGAGGGTTAGTGACAACAAAATCTGCTAATGCTGCTCCAGTTAAACCACTAATATATTCTATAATTTTTTGTGGTTTGCCTTTTAATTTGTTAAGAATAGGAACTGCTTCTTTTAGTTTTTTTGATTTTAATAATAATTGAGTACCTTTAAAAGCAGTTGTGGCTGGTAATCCATATTGAATTAAAGTAGAAGTTAGATCTTCAAATGTTCCGCTAGTTTTAACTTCAGGAATTGTTTCGTCTATTTTTTTAGCAATATCTTCTTTTCCTGCTATATCAAAAGGTAATTGTAATGTACTAGAGAGTATGTCTCTTCCAGATTTTAATAATGGAGTAGCTCCACCTAATGTACTTCTTAAAGCAAATTTCTTTAATGGATCTCCTTGTGTTGCAGCATTAATGTCAATTTCTATCTGTTTACTTTTAGGTTCTTGTTTAACTATTTTAGTAGGGCCTAAAAATCTATATTCAAACTCTTCTTTAGATAGTTTGTCGGAATAAAACTTATTATAAGTCTTGTCAGACAAGGTTTGATCATCTAACTTATCGTATTGGGGATATTTTTGCCTAAATTGATTGATATCCATTTAATCTAAATAACCTAAAGGATCTTCAAGTTCTAATTGTTGATCATAGTCATAAGGATCAATGCCATAATCATAAATACTATTGGAAAGTCCAGCGTTTGGATTAATTTTATTAAAGAAAGTCAAATTAGACTGTGCTCTATCTTCCGCTCTTTTTCTATACATTTCTAAAAGACTGATCATATTTTGAGGACTATTTGAAATTCCTTTTATTTGATCTAAAGCAGCTCTAAAATCAGCATCAGTAATTCTCCCGTCTGGGTTATTTGCTTTTGCTATAGAATAAGCAATTGTTGTATATAGAGATCTTTTTTTATCACTTTGACCAGCAATTTCTTCTAATAAGTCTTTGTTTTTTCTTAAAAACTCACTTTCACTAATTTGTTTACCATCACTTGACAAAAATGTTAAATTTAATGTTTGGTCTATTGTATTTCTAATATTATCAATTGCTGTCACTGTTGCAGCTGGGATATCTGCTGTTAAAGTTTTTGGATCTTTTAAAATATCTGTTAATAAATCAATATCTTGTACTAATGTTCCAGTATCTCTTAATTGAGTTATTATTTCTGTCTCAATTTTTTGACCACCTATTTCACTAGGAGTACCAGATATTTGTACTTTCTTTAACTGAGATCTTGTTTCTACTGGAAGAGATGCAAATTCTTGTGTTGTTAATGTTTGAGTACTACCATCTGGTAGTGAAAAAGTCATAATATCAGAAGCAGATAATTCTGGTGGTTGGGTTGCCTCATATAATGTAGTTCCTAGTTCTAAACCTTGTAAGGCTCTAGCTAAGTCAGATTGTTCTTTTTGTTGTAATCCCGCTTGAGCACCAGTACCAGCAGCTAAAAGAACTTCTCCTAGCCCGACAGGTCTATCTCTTACTCCCATTAAAGGAAGAACACCTGAAGATGCACCGAGTAAACCAGCTTGTAATCTTGTTTGTTGTGGAGATAATAGACTCTGTAGTTGTTTTGGATCTGGCATTAATTGAGGAATTAAACCAGCATATTTTTCGTATATATTTGCCATTATGCAAATGCTCCTAATAGACCACCGCCAATCGCACCAGCCATTGGGCCAATTCCTGGAACTAAACCAGCTAACTGAGCACCACCTAAAGCACCACCTAACAAGTTAGCACCTAAGTTTCTATAGATAGGTTGTGCAGATACTGTTTGTTGAGATGTTGGAGCACCAATCGATGCTAAGTATTCTCTTAGTTTAGTGTAAGGTTTTTGTTGTTCAAATTGGAATCTTTGCATTGCATCCGCTAGGGCAGCTTCTTGCATTGCTTCACGTTGTTGACCAACTTGTGCTAGTCTTGAAATATCAGCATAATCTTGTTGTGCCATTTGAGGAGCTAATTGAGCAGCTTGTAATTGTCTTGCTCTTTCTTGTTGATATGCACCACCATAGATTTGTGAAGCAAGATCACCGAGTCTTTGACCAGCAGTTTCTGCCATTGCACCAGAACCATATCTGCCACCTTTGGCAAACATCGAACCTAATTGGCTTTGAACATCACCCGCAGCTCTTTGGAATGTTTGTTGTAAGTAAGGGTTAGTTGCTGGATCTAAGTATTGACCAGATAAAATGTTTTGAATTTCTTGTTGTGCTGAACCAAGTAATGGACTACCAGCTAAAGCACGTTGTTCTTGTAATCGCATTGCAGCTTCTGTTTGACCAGAAAAAGGCACATAGGTAGCCTCTGGGAAGTATTGAGGTACATCTGACTGATATAACTGTTGTGCTTGTTGTAGAGCTTCTTCGTAATATGGTCTAGTAAACTCAGAAGGTTCTGCTGTTACTGTCGTTGCTTGTTGTGTTGGTTGTGATCCTTTACTCATTTTAGTTCCTTTACAAAATATACTGCTTGAGGTTTATAATCTCTCAAAACTTTTGTCCATCCTTTCCTTCCAACAATCTCTAATCGTTGGCAGTTGTTTCTTTTGGCCCAATCTTCGACTTTACTTGTCACTAGGTCTAGCCATGATTCCATATTAGAGCCACCAGCTAAAACCCAACGCATCACCCTCAGTTGAGGATAATCGCAAACCTCAGTAACAAAAGATGCTTCTATTCCGTCATTCCAACTAATCCATAGTTGCATCCTATTTTGCTTTATATACTCAAGTATATCATAACTAGAGTATGATCCGTCTAAGGCTTTCTCTATTTGGGGTTTAACTTGTGACCAAATAAACTCTAAATCTTCTACAGGTACTTGTGTTATTACCCTACCCAATGATGACATATTTAAATGTTCTTGTACTTGAACCAGATCCATGATTCATAGTCGCTGTTCCATTGCCAATATCAGTAAAATGAATATGGGCATTAGCAGCATTATTAGTTGTAGGCATTAATAAAATAACACTATTACCACCTATTCTTGCATCTGTTAGAATAGTCGTTGTACTAGAGTTTGTTAAAGTTATTTCACCTGTAGAGTTAATCTTTCCATCTAAAATATTATTAATAGCATTAGCAGTTAATCGATTCTGTTCATCTTGATTATCTGTAAATGTAGGTACTTTAAGAAAGTTCTGTGTCATCGTTTACCTTCATTAACGAGTTCAGCATCAAATCCTAAACAATCATCAAAGTCGCCTGTAATATTTAATTGAACTTTATGATATCGACCAGTACATCTCATGGGAGCATCACCACTATCCGTTAGACTAATAGCAGATTTTAGTGTCTCTGTATCTCCTTGTCGATCAATAGAAGAAGTTTGAACTGTTGTTGTTCCCCCACTTACAATAGGTCGAACATTTCTTAAACTTGATCTTCTTCCTTCTAATTCTATTTGACTAGATAATAATTTAGCAGTTCCTGGTGTACCCGAAAAGGTAGCTAGTTTTTTATCAGTATCAAAAGCAGATAAGAATAATCTTGATCCTGCCCAAAAGGGTGAATCTAAGGATAGGTTAAGATCATCAATACTAGCACTAATCGTATCTAGTTCTTCTAATGTATAACCAGGTGTTTGTGCTTGTCCTAAGATTTGTGTATTAACTTCTCCTGTTGACCAGCGTTGGGTTAAATAGTTATACATAATTAATTTGTTTAACTCTCCACTTGAACTTTGAGAAGGATAAGCCCAAACAATTAATTGATTACGAGGATCAACAGCACCTGAGATTCTATCCGAGTATGTATTGGATAAATCATTAAAGAAAAACTTGTTTATTTTATTAGCACCAATCGGAACAGATGTTCGACCATTGAACATATAGAAACCATCTTCTGCTAAGAAGTAATAACTGTTTGCATATTGAACAACACTGCCTGATTTTAATACGCCTATATTAGAATCTACTTTTGTGAATTGAAAAATTAATGGAGTTCCCACATAATCGCCACGATAAATAGCTCGTTCCATAAAGGCGACAAGATACTCTCCACCTTTAATCATTTGGAGTTGTCCATGATCTCCGACTAAATCTTGGAAATCAGATTGAGTGGTTTGAGATACAGTGAAATCAGTAGGATCATTAATGGCAGACCAACGAACTCGTTGTGATTGACTCGCATTATAACCAGTCACTAAAAAGTCTCTGACAGTAGTAACAAACTTTGTCTGTAAAGAAACTAAATCAGCAAATTCTGTGGATGTTCCAATTTCATAAGATTGAATATTTTGTCCAATAGCAGAAGCAATAATACGATTACCAAAGATGGTAAAAGACCATTGACCTAAACTTGATACTGTGTATCCACCAGATTTAGAAACATCACTAAAAGAAGAACCATCTAATAAATATAATTTAGAGCTGTCTCCCGCTATAACTCGTATTGTTCCGTCAGTAGAACGTAATACTGCTAATCCTTGTGCTCTATTATCTAAGGCATCAGAAACAACATTAAGACTTGGAAGAGGTTTATAACCATCTCCATAAGGAATAACATTATTGGCTTCTAAACAACCAGGATTACGATAATCAGGTAAGTCCTTTAACAATTCTCCAAATTTTACAAAACTCATTTTTTATCCTTTATGCAGCTTCCCACGTTTCGTTGTTATTTGATGTTACATCAGTCCATGTTTCTGTTACATCAGAAGTTAATTCTGACCATGTTTCTGTTTCAGGTGATGTAATAATAGACCAATTAAATCCAATCGGTGAAGCAATACTTGTTGTTGTTGCTTGTGCTGTTGTTATTAACACAGGTGAAAAGATAGCACTTGGATTAGAGGTTGTCGATACACTTGTGCTAATTTCTTCAGGTTGTGCTGAAACTTCAAATGCTCCATTAGCAGTACTTGTTGCCTCAACATTAATTGAAGCATCATTGAATCTTGTGACGAGTAAATCAACATCAGCAATGGTGACTGCAGTTGATACAGCATCAGGAGTAGCAGGTCGAATACGAACATTATCCACAGTATCAATATTTGATACTGTACTAATAGAACTATCACCAAACTTTGTTACTTGAGCAACAAAACTAGCTATAGTCGCAATAGTTGATACCGAAGAATCTGTTAATCGTATTCTTGTTGAATCGACATTAGCGACAGTTGATACTGTAATAACTGCTGAAGGATTACCTGTTTCAATAACAGTAGGATCAACATCAGCAATCGTAGCACTTGTAGAAATACTAGCATCATTGAGTCTTGTAACAAGAACATCAACAGTGCCTATAGATACAGAAGTTGATACCGAAGCATCATTGGTAATTAAGAGACCACCAATCGCATTAACAGTAGCGTTAGTGCTAATACTACCACCATTCTCTCTAAGAGTGGTAGTAGCATAATTAGCAGAATCTAAAGAGTAAGGTAGGCTATCTAAATCTCCTAGTAGAACTAGGTTATCAATACTTGTTCCTACATTACCATAGTCAAAAAAACCACTGCCATCATAGGCAGTTTTTGTACTAGTCCATACACTAGAATCTAAACTTACAGGTAAGCTATCAAGCGTACCGAAGTTATCTAGTTGTTCTAATGTTAATGGGCCAGAAGGCATTAAGCAGCTGTGATGGTTAGATCACCAGATGATACTTTAAATACGTCTCCCGCTTCAATAGTTTTAGATGAAGTAAATGCTCCGTAAAATAGTAAGTTACCAGCTGAAGAAGCATCAAAGATACCAAAGTGTGATACAGTACCGAATCCACCACCTGTAGCTTGATCGAAAGTTACATCGGCATTACTAGAAATAGATCCACTAGAAGCAGAACCAAAAGTAATGGCTTTTCTAACATAGGCAGTTCCAGAGGTAGAAACTTCTGTACCAGAAGCATCGTCTGCTGGATTGCTAGTAAACAGGGCTAGATAGACAGCTGCAGGAGCAGATGTACTAGCAGTTCCTGTAAAGTGATCGAGAAATTTATTCTCTAAGTAGTCTGACATTGCTGACATTTTTTATTCTCCTTTATGGGTTTGCTGAGTCTGTTTTCATAGCAAAAGCAGTACGACCAGAATATCTGCCTTGCTCATCGTCTCTATTTATTAATTGTACAGCTTCATTATACAATGTTAACCATGTAGGTAATCGTTCATCGTTAATGATATAAGGTTGAGCTTCCACCAAAGCACCATACAAATAAACTTGTGGGTAGTTAGAAAGAATATAATTAGTGGTATTAGAATTAGATAATGCTGGTATTTTACCAAAGTAAGATAATTTTAATGTATAGGTACTATCAGGAATAGGATTTAATTTAATCTCATTACCCATAATTGTATATTGTTGGGGTGTACCACTAGAATCTTTTAGGTTGTTTAATTCAATTTCTGTAGGGTTAACATAATCTAAAATGGCGTTAGGATTACTGTCAACAAAGAATTGTACCATTTCTAAAAAGTCACTAGGCAAATCAATAAAAGCGTCACTAGCTGTTGTGGTTGTTGAAACTCTTTTCTGCATCACACGTAAACGTAAGATACGATTTAACTTAGATTCTGCTAATGTAATAAAATCAGGAATAACCGAAGTTAAATCAGATCGATTCAAGTAATTAGCAATACTTGTTTTGAGTTCTGTGTATGATGTTAATGCCATTAGATTTTCTTATCTGTTACCTTTAAATATTTATTGTCTGGATCATTTAAGAAACGAGCAAAAGCTACACGATCTTGAACTTTGCCTGTCTTAGAGATAATCCCTGTTTTTTGCATATTATAAAATACTGTTAAAGGAATACTTGCAACATACTTAAAATCTTTATGTTTGTTGATGTCGTGTTTTTGTAATTCCTTATTACGATCTATAATCGGTTTTGCATCAATCTTATCCTCGATGTAATATTTATCCGCAGCTTCATCAATATAGAAGTTACTTTCAATCACATCACCAGGATTGGATAGTTTTAATTTTTTAGCCATTGATTGCTTTGTTAATCATATCTTGAATAGCGTCTTTTTGATTACCTTTAGTTTTCATCATTCTATTAGCTTTAGGCATATCTCTTTTGCTAATCTTGGCTTTACCGCCAGTGTGTGGGCCATCTTGCATTACAGCAGATTTCTTCGAACCTTTTTTGTAAGATGCACCTTTATCAAATACTTTCATTGTTGCTCCTTTGTTTTTAGTAGGGTGGGGGAAAATCCCCCTACCCTTTGATTATACTATATAACTTATGAAGTTGTACAGTCAGCTACAAGTCCAGAAGAGTCAGCATTTCTAGCAACAAGAGTGTACTCAGCTAAGAGTAGTCTCTTATCGTTATCACCAGAAGATGCTAAGTCTTTTGTCTGGAAAGGGCGAAGGAAAGCACACTCGAACATGTCGGATTGCAATACAAACGCATCTCTTTCTCTTTGGAATCGGTTAGGCACTACGCTTAACTCACCAAAGTCTGATACATAAATATCAGCAGTAGCAACGATAGTTCTATCTTCCACGTTCTTGTACTTAGTAGCAGAACCTGTGAAGCCTGAGAACTTCTGTTTGTTGAATGGGCCAACCATAATCATATCTGGATCGCCACCATCTTGATAACACTCAAGAATTACTGCCTTCAGATTATCTTCTGAGAAAGCAACAAGTGTATCAGCATCAGTAGCAGTATCAGATCCGTCACCTGTAGGATCAGCACCAGCTGTTGATGAACCCGCAGAACGGACTGCGTTAGTTAACCATGAAGGTAAACCAGCAAGAGTTCTTGCAGTTGAAGCGTTACCAGCAGAAGCAGCTTGGTTGTTAGTTAAGATTGACTCCATGTCTCTCTTTAACTCTTTACCCATTTTTGCTAGTTGGTATGCTAGTTCGTCATTTCGACCTGCTGAGTTAACAGCACTGTTTGTTCCAGATACAACAACTGTCTTTCTTGAAATCTGACAGTAGTTTTGTACTCTGGTTGTAGCAGCTCTTGAATCAAAAGATGCAACATCGTCACCTTCGACTTGTGCGTTAGATGTTGATGCAGCAGCTAGTGAATCTTTCTGCCATTCGTGTTTTACTTGATCCGCAGTTCCTTTAGCAATGTTAGTCATAAAAGGAGTCTCAGTAGGACTGATTGAATAAATTACATCCTCGAGATCTTCTCTTATACCAACTCTGTTATGGGCGGACACTGTATTTGTAGGTACAGCCATTTTAGTCTCCTTTATTTAGTTGTTTATAAGAATTGCTTTAAAACATTAGCAGCATCTCTCATCGATCCTGTTTGTTTTAAGCGAGATTTTAACGACTTGGCTTGTTGACTGTCTTTGTTGATTGTCTTTTGTGTTCCACTACGTACCATCTTCGGTACAGGTTTGGACTGTTTCGCAGAGATTTTTGAGTTCATCATCTTATCATAAAGCATCGCTTTCTTGGCAATCACGAATGATCGATGATCTACCATCATGTTCAACTCTTGATCTGAGTAGCCTTCTTTTTTAAGATAACTCGTCATATCTTTGCGTAAGCCTTCACCTTTAACAGGATCAACATATTCAGGCTCTTTTTCAGCAAGCAGTTTTTTTTGTTGTTCCAAGTATTGATTGAATACTTTGGTCTGCTCTTGCTGTTGCTCTTGAATAGCACGTTGACGTTCTGCCTTAATGGTTTCTAACGCTTTGGATTTATTCTCAACTTCAATCTTTTTGCGATGATATTCATCGGGATCAGTTTCATATAACTTTGCCCAATCAATGTTCGCATCAGGTTTCATTGAGTTTTCAATCTCACTTAGACGTGTCGCATAGTCTTGTCGTAATTTTGCCACCGCATCAGACTCGGACTTCGCTCTGTTGACTTCCTCTTCTAAGAGTCGTCTTTCATCAGCTAGTTCCATTGTCTTTCTTCGATAGTCTGCATCTCGTTGATAACCAGACATGAGTTCATCAAGGGTAACTTCAACAGGTTTGCCATTTACTTTGATTTCGTATTTGGCTTCCTCTTCTTGTGCCTCTTCACTATAGTCCTCAGTTAGATCTTCGGATTGACTTTGTTCTTCAACTTCCCCAGTTTCTACTTCACTCTCGTTAGCCTCGTAAGGCTCGTCTTGTGTTGCTTCGACTGATTCTGTTGTCTGCTCTTGGCTCTCGTCTGTGGCGTTTAACAAGTTGGCAAATGCAGATTGTGCTTGATCTACAGTATTGTAGATAGGTTTAGATTCCCCATTGGGATTATCTATCATGGTATAATTACCTTTCTTTTATGATTATTATTTGAGTTGTTCAGAAGCTAGTTTTCCAGTTTCCATTTCTGAAATTAACATTGCTTCGAACTCATCGATAGCCTTGACTAGGAAGAATATTTTTTCACGACCTTCAACGTCTCTCAGGGGTGAGTTCTTCCATTCAGTGTCAAGTTTATTCCTGATTGCTTTCAAGGAATCTTGTAATAGAGGATTTTCTAAAATGTCTTTAGCTTGTTGTCCTCTAGAAATTTGTTTTTGTAAATCCAATTATTTACCTTTTGTTGCTAGTTTTGTTCCAAGTTTTTTAGCGGCTTTTTCAGCTCTACTTTTTGCACTAGAATAATCTCTACCTGGAGGGCCAGATGCTCCTGTACCTTTTTTAGGAGTTTTGTCACTTGATCCAAATGATATTGATATTTTAGGTTCTGGTAAAGTATATCCAGGTCTAACGATACCTGTAGGAACAGAGGATTCCGCAGTCGGTTGGACTATTGGGCTAGGTTGTGTTGGTGAACCAAATGGATTAAAACCACCACCTTCAAATCTAGGAGTAGTAATAGTTTCTGTATAACTAGGCCCTAAACCAAGAGCATTTAATAATCCCATAACTGGAGAAAATTGCATCCCTTTTCTAAATAGATCTCCTATAGTGCTTCCTATAGTTGGTTGATATTCATCTTGTGCTGCGAATCTCATTAATTCTGTATTGACAGTTGGTGTTCTGTATTCTCCATAAGGAACATTAGGATCACCTTGTGCCATACCACCAGCCATTGGTAAATAAATATCACCATAGTATGGACTTTCAAAAGGTGTCGTATCTCCACCATCTCCACCACCTCTATCAAACATAGTATCGGGTTGACAGACACCATCAATTAATTGATATCCAGGTGGGCAAGGATCAAAAGTTTCTTCAGGTGCTTCAGTAGTAGGAGTAGTCTCTAATTGAGGTAGAGGAAATCTTGCACCTTCAGGTAATTTACCAGCAGCAATCTGCTCTCTCCGAATATCATAAATAGGATTATAGTAAGGGCTAGGAGTATAGTCCATTGATTGATAAGGAGCATTATAAGCACCCTTTGTATATTGGTCAATTATTGCTTGGTATCTAGGATCGTTTCCTATCATCTCATTCCTCTCTTAATTAAGGCTTCTTGTATGTCGCCTTCGTTTTTTATTTTTTCTCTTTCGATGTCAGCCATAATCTTTTCTCTCTTCAGAGCGATATCAGCTTCTAATTTTTGTTGTTGTAGTTGAATATTTGCCATTGCTTTTTGACGTTCTAATTCAAGTTCTTGCATTGCCACACCCACTAATGGATTTTGTTCTGGTTGTTTAGGTGGTGGTGGTGGTACGTTAGCAGGATTGATGAAGAACTGTTCTGGTGATTTATAACCCGCAACTTCGACAATCTTAGAAATAGTATTGTAGATTTTGTTTGCATCTACTAATGTACCCATTCCCCCCGCTTGAATTAATTTTTCTTGGATTGCTAATATCTGAGCCAAAGCAGCATATCGTTGTTCGGGATCAGCATTACCTAATCCTACAGTAATCGTTAAGTCCATGTTAGATACCCATGAACGAGGATCAACAGGAATATATTTTCCTCTCAGTCTCACAATACGAGCAGCATCTTGATACTTCACTACATTAGCATAGATCAGTTTAAACATATCTTTAACACCCGTCTCAGCAAAGACACGTGCAATCATTTCAATACGCTGGGTTGCAGCGTTCATTAAGGCTCTTGTTGAAGCAGCAGTGGTATGTGACTTTTGAATTAAGTCTGGATCTGCACCCATTTGTGTTCTACTAACACCAGTGCGTTGTTCTTTAATTTGATCGACTTTTTCCATCATGCTTAAACCTTGGTTTAAGAAGTTAGGAGTAGGAAAAGGTTGAACTGCATTAGGTGATTTGACACGAACAATACCACCAGGTCGAGAAGTCAGTAAGTCGTCTAAGTTAACTTGTCCATCCGTTACAATAGTACGGGCATTGTTTTGTAAGTACATATTGTCGAGTGTTTGTCTTAACACTGTGGTTTTAATTAACTGTAAATCTGCTGTTAAATCAGTAAGGGATAAACCAAAGAATCGATGTGGCATCGGAATTGGAGTGAGAGTTGCAAAAGGAATGTGGTCGATTTCTTCGTTGTCTAAAATCTCATAACCTTGACCAGCCACTGTAATCTTTCTTAACTCAGCAACACCATCATCATCAGAATCCACTCGCATATAACATTCCGTCACCATGACCTCTTCCATTGTCGGATCGGCACTACTCTGTTCATAAGGAGCTTGATCGTCATAAATTCTTCTGGAAGTTTTTTCTTCGTTGTAAACTTGTTCATCAAACGCAGGTAAAGACATCACCACATCACGATCAAAACCTTCTCTTACTAATTGTGATCTTGTCTTAGTCACACGATGTCCAATGAAATCTGCTGTTTGTAAATCTTTTGCTTCTCTCGAGATGAGCATCTCTTCGGGGGGTACGTTTTCTATTTGAACTTTACCGACAGTCTTTTTTCTCTTGACTTCACAATCATAGAATATTTGTTGAGAGAGTTGGGGGTTGCCCATCTCATCCATGACTTCTTCTTCCATGATGTTTTCTGTTTTAGAAATTAACTCTACTTCATCATTGGCAAGAAGAGATTGATATTCGATCTCTGTTAAATTTTCGTATGTTTCTTTTTTCTCTTCAATGGCTTCATTCCAAAAGACTTTGATAAAACCATTTTTTTGAATAAGAGCATCTTTAAACCAAGTATGCAATGTCATAAAACCAGGATTATCTTTCATTAAGATATGGTTACAATAATCGGTAGCTTGTTCTGCTGTTTCGATATCTTCAGGGCCGACAGGTGTAAACTCAACAATCGATTCACCCGCAGTAAAAATTCTCATTAAAGAAGGCAGCACACTTTCAACAACTTCTAAGGTGTCTTGAGAAGTAACTTGAGATCGACCTTCGACTTCATTACCATAAGGTTCACCTAAGTAATATTCTAAAAACTTTCTTCTTTGTTCGGTAAGTTTGCCACCATAATATCCCAAAGAGTTATCGATCTCTTGGGAGATCATCGCTTTTAATTTAAATTCATCCATTATACAATTCCTATAGATTTATATTCGATCTTTCTGCTCCATTGTTTTGTTTCGTTTAAACCGACTGCCATATAACGAAAAGCATCTGCTGCGTGAGATGTCCAATCGTGTTGCGGTCTGTTTTTTGTTTCACCTTTATCGTTTGTTGCCCATCGATATTGTCTCAAGGCATCTAATCCATCTTTTGTTGTTTCGTAATTAAAGTAACATCTAGATAATATCATACGTACTGCATTAATTCCGTCATCCACCGACATTTTCGGTACAACGGATGTCGTCAATCCCAGTGATTGAGCTATCTCTAATCTTGATTTACCTGTTCCCAGTTCTCTCACAGAGGCATCGTGAGGGAAATAATGGGTATCGTAGTTATATCCCTTGTCTCTGATAATTGTTGCATAATATTCTAGACTTTCCCCAGAATCTTCAAAATAGTCAATAACGTGTATCGCATGGCCCTTCTGTTGAACGAACCAAATCGCTGTTTTATCAGCCATCCCCAAATCCCAAAAAGTATCAACAGGTATAGTGCTATCATAAGGAATCTTCGTTACTCTACTTTCATCATCACATTTTGCTAATCCTTGAGAGTAAATCGCTCCTATGGCATTAGATTCAAAACTACATTCATATTCTGCCTCATAGATCTCGGGTGGCATCATCTTCTTCGCTTCTTCTAGTTCGGAAGGCTTAATAATTCCTGTCTCAGAGGCTTTGTAAAGACCAGTAAACCACCCTTCGGTATGTTTACCATGATCGTATAACTGGTAAAAAGCATTATGTCCAGTGGGTGTACCAATCGCAATCATCCAACCTTCTCTATCCGATAAGGCAGGTCTAATCACTTCAGTCCAGATCTTCGGTGGCATTTGGGCCACCTCGTCTAGTATAACACCATCGATATAGAGTCCTTTCAAGGTATTTGGTCTTTCACAACCTAATAACTGGATTCTTCCACCATTCGGTAAATCGGCCCTTAATTCGGTCTCGTGGTACTCCATATTCGGTAAGACAGAGGTATAATACTTAAGATAATCCCAAGCGATTCTTTTCGCCATACTGTACGTAGGAGCAATATAATAATATCGAGGTCTTGGAAGTGGATTTTGTAAGCACTTCTTAATCAGTTCATTAATGGTGAGAACTGTCTTTCCAAATCTTCGATGACAGACTAAAACATTAAATCTTTGCATCCCCTGATGAATCTGCTGCTGCAGTTCACGAGGCTTATACGGGATTGTTATTTTTTTCACTTGGAATCTAGATAATCATTAATTCGGTCTATATCTCTTCCTTTGACCTGGCCTCTTCCTTTGGTATCAGAGGTTGATTGTCTGAGGGCTACATCCTCAAAATAGTTCAAAATTGTTTTCTTCTTTTCTGTTTTCTTTGCTTGTTTCTTTTTTTTCATAATGTTTTCCACATACAAAATAGTATGCTCCTTTATCGTTGATACCAAAACTACCATATTGATCGCAAATATAACACCTTCGGTACTTGATTTGTTCTTCGTGACTCCAGTTAAAGACTTGGTGACTATTATATCGTTTCAAAATACCCCCAAAAATCCATTTTAAAGACCATACAGCTATATCTTACCAAAATCCGTAGAGAATTACTACCCCCCTATTTTAGAACCCTTTATTATTTTGGGAAACCAAAAGCCGTAGAGAGTTGGTTTTGTGTTGAATTGGGATGTATATATATAAATATTTGTGGCGTGGGGGTGCTCTAGTTCTCTAAAATACTCAAATATATGGCTATATTAGTTATATAGCGGTAGGGTAGGGGAGATATTATATTGTTGCATAATATATCTTAGAAGAACTAGGCAAGATACCCCCCTACTATACTCTTAATTATTGTATATATAGGGCTATAAAAGGTTTTATTTCATTTCTTATATAGGTTTTATGTCTAAATTTGAGTTTTATATATAACCCTCAATAATATTAAGCAATATCAACCATTTTATCAGATACCTGGATTAAGATCTCAATCTATTTCTATCTATATCTCTATTACTTCTCTATATGATTAATCTAATTGTATATTCTTTTATGGAGTAATTTGTAATATTTGGAATGGAACTAACAAAGACTATTTTGATAGTTCTTTCTATATCTCTAATAAAAGATCTAGCCCCGCCAACAAGCTATTATTAATAGATAATTAGGTGCGACAGTTTGATACATTTTTTTATTTATTTTTTTTAAAAATTATGGTTTAATCCTAATTGAAAGAGAGAAATAACAAATGAGTAATACTACTAGATTTATTGCACTAGAAAAGATTAGTGATAATAAATACAAAACAAAGAATAACGTTGTTTTTAATGTTGTTCAAAGCCCTGACAAATTAAATGTTCTTAGCTGGGAAAATTCTCCCGTTGTTGCTATGACATCTCAACCGCTCAATAGATGCCGTATTACAGATATAGACGGGCTTTTATGTTTGGTAATAGATGATAAGAACTATGAAAATTGTAATTATAATCGTAGTTTGTTATCTAATCATTATTCTGATGAAATGATTATTCAACAAGATCATTTATTAAATGAGGCGTTAAAACCAGATTTATTAAATTTATAAGTTTAAATGATAGCTCTTTCAATAGGGCTATCACTTAGGCTTATAGCTTAAGAGAATGCGAGAAATAACAAATGACTAAGAAACAAGAAAGAATAGAAGCTATCCAAAGGCTTCAAGAAGTACTAAAAAAAGGTGACACGCTTTTTACTCAATTAGAGCATGTTTCACAAAGCGGTATGACTAGACATATAAAAGTAAGACAATTAAAGAATGATAGGCCATTAAATTGGACTTATCTCGTTTCAAAGGCTTTAGATTATAAAGTATCTGATAAGACTAATGGCGTAATAATTGGCGGCTGCGGTATGGATATGGGCTTTCATTTAGTCTATACGCTTTCAAGTGTTCTTTTTAATGACGGCTACGCCTTAAACCATGAATGGCTTTAATATGTTTATGCAAGGATTAAATGGCCTAGACATAATTCTAGTAGTTCTTTTTATTTATATATCTATTAAACTTATAAAGAGATATAAGAAAGAAAGCGAGGGCAAGAGATGACCATATATACAAAAAAATATGAACTTGTTAAATGGTGTGAACTAGATCAAAAAAGCATCAAAAAAGCCGAGATTAAAAAAACTAAATTAGAAAATCAGGGCTATACCTTAGTTAATACCATTGCGGGATTAATTAACAGTTCATTAGAGTATAAGAAAGCGGGCCAATAATGAAACAATTAAACTTATTATATCGTAAAGTAATGTATTTCTTTTCTAAGAAAGACATTGAGGCAATCTTAAAGTACGATCCATTAAATATCTTACAAGAAAGCGAGGGCAAGAGATGAAAGAAGGCGATTTAAGTACATGCTGCCAGGCTATCACTAGATTATTGATAGATGAAGATCAACAATGGCAAAATGGCGAAGAACCAATTTTAATTTGCTCTGAATGTGGAGCGGAAAGCGAGGAATAAATGTTAACTTTTAAAAAGATCTTTCATTATTACGTATTGCATGAGGGAAAGAAAATTCGTTATCATGTAATAGAGTTCTTAGACGGAACAAAACAGCTGTTCACTGAAACAGATTGGCAAGAGTTAAAAGAACTTACTAAATAAAGTTATTGTAAAGCTCTTTCAGTAGGGCTTTACACTAGCTTTATGCTAGTAGAAAGAGAGAAATAAGATGTTAACTTTTGACAATGCTAAAATAATCCAGGTAAGTGAGGAAACTAGGACTTACAACAAGAAAACAAAGAAATTTGTTGACTTAAAGAAACCTAAAATATCCCGTAAAGTTCTTTATGAGGGTAGTTTTTACGACTTAGGCGAACTTTATGAAAGTATAAAGTTTTTCACCGAGAAGAACTCAGGATATAAAGATAAAATAGAAGTTCAGTTTAATAGCTCTATTGAACTATGATAGAGAAAATATTAATGATCTCATATTACGTTGTTTGTATCTTGTTTTTGCTAGGCGTAATATATTCTTATATCAAATAATTTCTAAGGGCTAGTTTATCTGGCCCTTACTTACTCCACTCAATAGAAAAACTTTGATCTCCATTGGTGAGGGTAATTCTATCTTTGCTATCTCCCCACATGGTACTAGCGGAACGAGACGCTTGCCATTGAATTTGTTTTTGTAAAATCTCTAGGCCCTTAATGGTACTCATATTTAATTTAGTATCATTTTTGACTGACTCTTTTAAATCGTCTAATAGGATATTGTATTCAGATATTTTAAAATCCGCTCCAGCGTGGCGAGCTTGTTCGTAAGCCAATTTCATTTTATCATCATTAAAAACATGATTATAAAAGTTAGACCATGTTAAATTACATTTCTTAACCGCTTCAGTGGGATTAATTCCTTGACTAATTAAAGTAAACACCTGATCGATTAAAGTCTTGGTGTACTTAACAGGCCTTCCCGCTTTTTTAGTGGATGGTAGTGTTTTGGTTGGCATCTATAAAATCTATCTCGTGTTCTCTAGAGATATCCTCAACAAAGTTTAAAGCATCATCTTTATAATGAAAATTTCCTACGCTGATTATAATGCTATAAGTATTATCAGGGTTTTGAAGCAACATAAATTTCTGTCGCACTAACATATCGTCTAATAATTTCTCTTTGTTTTTCATAATTATCTAATCTGGATATATAACTCTTTATTAATTTGTTTATCTTTCTTTTATTACTTTGTAGAAACTTGTATTTTTTCAAGACATAAGAGGGAACAAAGCCCGCCATTTGACATATAAATTGAAAGTCTTGATTATATTTTTTTAACCATTTTTGAGCTTCAATTTTGTCTTTATTGTTGCCAAATCTATTTTTATAAAATGGATGTGTTGATATTCCTAGTGCGTCTAAAAAGTGTTGTATAATGATTTCTTTATAAAGTTCTTTAGACATACGAATACCATTCTATTAATAGTATATCACAAGTGTCGTAGGTAAAAGGCGAATAAAAGGCGAATATTTAAATTTCGTAATAATCACATAATCTAAACAATCCTTTGCGAAAGTTCTTTATATGCGACTTAGCGGGAGTATTATTAACAATAACTTCATAGACAATAGAGGCATACTCACCCGCTTTTTGTAAAGCTCCCTTGACTCTATCTTGAGCACCTAGTTTAGAGATAGCAGATTTATCACTATCACCAATTATTTTTTCTTTAACATAATCAAAAGTGACTCGAGGATAATACCCAGCATAATAAACATCTTGTTGTAGTCTTAGACCAGCATTGTAAAGGTCGTTGTTTAGGTTGTGATTATCTGGATAGAGCAAATGATTATTATAATAGTAATCAAATATATCAGCGTGTCGCCTACGGACTCTTTTGTAGGCATCTTCACCCTTTTCAACTTTAGGTATTTCGATATAAACTTCTTCAAAGTCTGGTAATCGATAATACCTACCACTAATTTCAACAATCTCTTGACCACCAAAATCAGATTTTTTAGATTCCATAAGCAGATTTTACAGGATCAGTTTCAAAATAATCATCATTAAAATCTAGTTTGTTGATGTTATCGACAATATCCACCCATTCAGGTTGTAAATCTTCAGTACCAATAAAACCTTCTTTAACTAATTGATATAAACAATTATAGTTCATTTTGGGTGATCTTCTAAATAAAGATTCCCCCCACTTAACAACCATGTGAGCAAGTCTATATTTGTGATTAGCAAGAGGTGAGAGATCATTTTCTAGCCAATATTCCTCACCATATTTTTCTTTCATTTCTTTGTAAGTGACCTTTGTTCTTTTCTTGGGTAAAATTACCATGCTTCTTTATACTCCCTTTCTTCTTGATTAGAACTTATCCTAAAAGTCTCGGCTCGTATATATCTTTCTAAGGCTTTGGCAAAATTTCCATTTTCTTTGGCTTGTTCTATTTGATATCCCTTCCAATTTTTGCGGACTAATTCCTGATCTTCTTTACAAAGGGATTTGTACAATTTAAAAGAACTAGGTTTATTACTTCGAGTTCTATTCTCTATTGATAGGCTTTTCCATAAATCTTCAAAATCATCACTGTAATTTGTTATGGTACGTTGCTTTTTAATAACACCATTCCCTTTATTGATATTATTATCTTTCTCATCCTCTGAAAGAGGATATATATTATTATTATATATAGATTTAGATATAGACTTAGATATAGATATAGAGGCTTCACTTTCGCTTAAGCGTTCGCTTCTAATTCGCTTAGCGTTCGCTTCCCCACCCTTTTTACCATTTAATTTATTGATTTCTGTTGTTTCTACTGCTCTAATATATTCTTCTCTTAGACGTTTTTGATAATATTGATCGTTTTCTTTAATCCAATAGAGTTTAATAATCTTTTCTATGGCCTCTTTATTGCCATTTCTTGTTAGACTGACTATAAAATCTATATCGTCAGGTATATATCCTTCCCTTGACCATGCAAAAAATATTAATCTAAAATAAATTCCTAATTCCTCGTCACTAAGGAACGAAGTATCAGAATTAAATGCGTCTATCCATAAGTTCATTTTTGGCATCTTGCTCATTCTATCATTATCCCTTCTTTACTCGAACCTGGTGTGAAATAAATCCAACCCCTGTTCTTTAACTGCTGCATTAATTTATAGATTGTAGAAGTAGAATTGCAACCATAAATTTGTGCGAGTTCTTGATAGGTCGGTTTATTCCCATAGTCAATAAAGCTACAGAGAATACGATAGAAATTCTTTTGTTTGTGAGTTAAGGGTAGCTTCATTAAGAAGCCACCCTATTATTAAGGAAGAAATGCCAAGTGTGGATGTTTCGATTGCAAGAGAAATAACTAGGGATTTTTATACTTATATATACAGTTAATATATATTTGTATGTTGAAACACCCACACAAGAAGAATGTATATATTATTTAATTAAAATCAACTACTTTTTTTTCTTGGAATTTGTGGATAAATCTTTTATTGTTTTCACAAAGGAGACAAATATGAGAATTAGAGAAATACCAGAACTCAACATCATTAACGACATTGTTCAGTCTTACGCTAAAGAGAGCAATGAAAATTATTTAAATGGCAAAGACAAAATAGATTTTACTTCTGACATAGGATTATCTTCTGTTATGGATAGCCCTTTAATCAAACTACTAAGAAAACAACATCCTAATATTGAGAGTAGCACTTCCGATCATTTAGACGTAATGATTGGTGACTTTGTTCACAACGAGGTACAAAGAAAGATTAGAGAGACAAAAACAAATGTTTATATTGAACACCCTCTACCGATTAAAGTAAAAGGCGAACTAGGTGATTGGACTCTATCAGGTCGTATTGATATTTTAGAAATGATTTCTGACAAAGAAGTAAAGATCGGAGATATCAAAGCGACTAGTGCGTATCAAGTGCAAACACTTCGCAAAGAGTTAGCTAAATTCAAATGGTCAGATGATTGGAGAGATTTAAAACATAAATACTTTTATCAACTCAATGCTTATGCTGAAGGAATGAGACAACAAGGACATGATGTCAAAGAATTATATCTTTTGGTTTACTGTAAGCATTGGACAAAGAGATTATCTTATGAAGATAACTTTCCTAAATATCCATTTGACTATATGGAAATTCCTATTTTAAAATCTGAAGAGATACAAGAATACTTAACTGAATGTGTGAATAGACACCAGGCACAAGACTTTGGTTATGATGAACATAATGTGTTGCCTTCTTGTAGTAAGAAAGATTTATGGTTAGACGAACATAAAGAATGGGCAGTTATGGTCAAAGGAAAGAAAAGAGCAGTAAAACTATTTGAAAAAAAATCAGAAGCGGAGAGCTATGCTGAGTCTATTGATAAGAGTTTTATTGAACATCGACCAATGGGATTACCGATGAGATGTAAAGAATATTGTCTTTACAATCAGGTCTGTCCACAATATTCTAAATTAAAACAAGAGTTAGGAGTTAAAGATGAATAAAAGAATATGGGATAAATTCTGTACCACAGATAAAAATTTCACCAAACCTTTTAGTAAGTTCGGCATGAAGCTAACAACAACTGATCCAATGTATCAAATTATGAAGATGACAGATCAGTTTGGGCCTGTAGGTGAAGGTTGGACTTATGATGTTAAATACATTTATACAGAACAGAATGTATTTGCAGAATTAAAAATAGGTTGGAGAGAAGATACCAATAAAGACTTTAATTGGTATGGCCCAATATCAGCAGTGAATCCGTTATACAAATCTAACAATTCACTAGATGATGAAGCACCGAAGAAAGCAATGACAGATGCTTTAACCAAAGCAATGTCTCACTTAGGTATGTCAGCAGATATCTTTTTAGGGAAATTTGATGACAATAAATACGTAGAAACAAAAACAAAGGAGAACGATATATGAGCGATACACTATGGCTTAATTTATTCAAAGCAAAAGAAAATGAATATGGGATTGTTTATGATAACAACACCCTTGTTCTTGAGGAAGATTTCACCTTTAAGGCGGGAGTTCCTTATAAGATTTCATTAAGTAAAAAAACTGCTGAGTCAGGAACACAGTATGTCAGTATTCGTGCTGTTGTGAATGATTGGGCAATCGATAACTTAGATAAGTTTGCTCACTTAAAACACATGCACAAAGCAGAAAAACAAGTAGAAGTAGCAAAGCAGAATAATAACAGCAACGATATTGATTTCTAAACTAGACATTGTTAAGGATAAAAAATTCCAACAATGGGTTTGTGATACCAAGCCTTGTTATATGTGTGCTGTCGTGAATGGATTTCAAAATTTTTCACAAATACAGTTTCATCATTTGCAAGGCAAGTATCGTTTAGGAGCAATGATTAGACAAGATTCCAAAGGAATCCCTCTATGTTTCCCATGCCATAATCTGTTTACCAAAAGAGGTGAACGTTTGGTGTGGGAAGAGATTGGAGTCGATCCAGGTATTTATGCAGATGAACTTTGGGATGAATGGCAAGAAAGGAAGAAATGAAATTATTAGAATTTACAAACAGTAGAGATCTAAATATGTGTATCCATTTAGAATATATGGATGAAGAAATAATTATTACTGATGGATACATTTCAAGATTTAGAAGTTTAATTCAAGCAAAGGAATATTTAAAACATCAAATTGATTATGCTTTTAAAATGGAAGATACAGATTTTGTTTGTTTAACAGATCATACAAAAGGAATAAAGAAACTAGAATTATACGAGGATGAAATAACAGAAGAATCTAAGCAAGCATACTTTAAAACGATAGATAAGTTTAATCCCGCCAATTTAGAAGAAACTTATGATCTTCTCTTAAAGGATGTTTTTCCTTTAGAAACTGAAGTTATGAAAGAAATATTTACAATAGAAATCAATGATGTTTTTTACTCAGAGAATAATAAGTTAGCTGTATTTTTTGATAATTATTGGAAAGAATATATATCAGACAAAGATGCCAATGCACGTTTTATTGATGAAAAAACAAGTCATAGAGAAAAATGTCATTTTTTACAAGTCTTTATGATTGAATATTCTAGATCTAGAATAGAACATATTAGCAGAATAGATAGAACTGTAGATTTCTTACTAGAAGATATTGCCCACACAAATTTAAATGAAGGCAACTATTTTATTGCAGACGTAAATAAAAAACTTGCATGGTATTTTGACAGCGAAGAAAAAATTATAGAAAACTGGGAGTAAAGAATGAAAAAAGTAGAAGTAAAAAAACTATGGAATGGGAGAGTATCGTTGAGGGATTATATTGTTGATGATGCTCTCAGTAAACAACAAGGCATTAGAGTTAAATACAAAGATGAAATGATGATGCTATCACCAGGTCAACTAGAAAAAAAATTTAGTATGACCGAATGTATATCTCGATATAATGGAAAGAAATATAAACTATATGATTATGTTTGGAATCCAGTCAATAAGAATCAAAGGGAGTTAATATGAAAAAAAAAGAACCAGATTTAAGTGTAGAACTAATAGATCTTCATAAGACACTACAGATTATCTATCACAAAGGCTATCTAGCTGGATTAAAAGAAGCATTAGAAACAATGAAGGACACTAAAGATGAAAAGAAAACCAATATTTGAATATACCGATAAAAGAGTATCGGATCGATATGCAGAAGAAGAAAGACAAAGGCTTAGAGAACGAGACAAAGCAGAAGAAAAAATGGGCCATAATTATTTTACCAACAACAAAGGAGAAGTAGATGAAACTAGAAGAACTCATTAAAAACGCTGATAAAGTAATGGATTTAAAACAACTGAACACCATTATTGATAGACCTCGTCAAGGTAAGATTTATGTTTACCATGATGGAGTGGTGGCAACAGATAAGACTCGTAAAAAAGATTTAGGGGGATTGTCTTTTATGGTTCAACGCCTTGCTGAAAGGAATGAACTAATGCCATTTCAAAAGAAAATAAGAAATGACAAATACATCTATTTTTTCGTCAGATGATTTTAAAAAGAAAGAATGTTTGGTTTGTTTGCGAAAGTGGACAAAAATAATGATGATGCAATTAGATACAACTAAAACTAGATTTTTATGTATTCGTTGCTACAATAGGAGTGGAAAATGAGCTTAGCAGAAATCAATAAAGACATGAACCAATTACTCCAAGACTTTCGACAGTCAGGAGAAGTATTGGCCGAAGCAGATGCAGCAGAAAAATATGGGGAGAACATGATTAGTGTAGTTCGAGCCAGAATAGAAACAGAATTTATGGATCAAGGAAAATCAGCAACAGAAAGTGAGAAGAGAGCAAAAGCAGATCCTCGCTTTAAAGAATATCTTAAACAATACAAAGAAGTTAGATATAATAAGATGAAAGCACAAGCTGTTCACGAAGATAATCGTAATCGTATTATGTTTAAGATGTCCATGAACAAAGCAGTCATGGAAGAAATGAAGTTTAGTAGATGATAGAAATTCTACAAGGTAATTGTTTAGATAAAATAAAAAACCTAGAAGATAATTCAATAGATTGTGTTGTTAGTTCTCCCCCTTATTTTGGTTTAAGAGATTATGGTGTAGAAGGACAATTTGGTTTAGAAAAAACATATCAAGAATACTTAAAAAACACAGTTAAAGTTTTTGAAACATTTAAACCTAAATTAAAAGACACTGCTACTATTTGGTGGAATGTTGGTGATAGTTACTCTTCAGGAAGTAGGAAAACAACAACTTTACAAAGTGTTAGAAAACCAAAGTCTCAAGAAATAGAGAATAGCAAACAAAAGTATTTGGATGGTTTAATTGTTAGACCACCTGTACAAGAAGGAATTAAAGAAAAAGATTTAATGATGATACCTAACAGAGTTGCGATAGCTCTACAAGATGCTGGCTGGTATATTAGATCAGAAATAATTTGGCACAAACCAAATCCAATGCCTGAGAGTGTTAGAGATAGGCCTACTTCTGCACATGAAAAAATATGGTTGATAACCAAATCAAAGAATTATTATTACGATTCAAATTCTATTAAAGAACCTTTATCTTCAAACTCAGTTAAAAGATTAACACAACCTAATTTAATAAACCAACTAGGATCTAAAAGAGGAAATGGTGGAATGAAGTCTAATGGGAATATGAAAGCCGTAGGAGAACTAACAAAAAGAAATAAAAGAAATGTTTGGACAGTTACTACTAAACCATTTAAAGAAGCTCACTTTGCTACTTTCCCACCTGATCTAATAGAACCATGTATAAAAGCTGGTTGTCCTAAAGACGGAATTGTTCTTGATCCTTTTGGTGGTTCTGGAACAACAGGATTAGTTTGTAAGAAACTAGGAAGAAAAGCAATTCTTATTGAATTAAATCCTGATTATATTAAAATAGCAAAAAAAAGAATTGGTAATATTTTATGTTAAAAATTTTAGTCGTTAATCCTCTTATACTTGTACACTCTCTCAACTTAGTGTAGGGCGTTGATCGCCCTGCACATCTACTCTTCCTTTACAACACAGTAAATCCCACACTGAATATGGTATATTCTTTGTCGAAAGGATGTACGAATATGTTTAACATAACCAAAAGAGCAATGAATCACTTTTTGAATTTCTTTAACAAACCTGATCCCGATGAAACTATCAAAGATTATTGTCAGGCAGAATACAAAAAAGATTGGTATGCAGCTTACATGACCTATAAAGAAGAAGGAAGATTCCCTAACTTTATTAGAAGAACTCTCTAGCCTTTTAAGGCTTCCCCAACGATTCTAGCTTCGATGACATCTTTGCAAACAAAAGCACTGATTGTCTCGTAGCCTAGACTCTGGGCAGCAATACATCGATTGTTGCCAATCTCGACTATATTATTAAAGACTGTAATCGGATGTTGTAATCCGTTTTGTTTGATGTCCTCTTCTAAATCTAAGGGATGAGTAGGGGGAGTTATTTTTAAATCTTTTAAAGGGAGTTGTTTGACGTTGAATTGTTTACCCTCATACCAATAATTAATCATGGTGGACAAAAGATGATTACGAAACATTTATTCCTTGAAAGTCATCATAGTCTCTGAGTTCTTTTCCGATTCTATTTGCATCATCAAAGTCTTGAGCGACTATACAATCTATATCTGTAGCACCTAGCTCTAAGAGAGCTAGATATCTATTGCGACCTACCTGTATTCGATATGCACCTGGCACTGCTTGGTAAACCACCAACGGGTTTTGTAGGCCTCTTTCTATTATATCATTCTTCATTCCTTGTAGAGGAGAACTAGGATAGTCATCCATATACAAGTGACAAGATTTGATTAATTGAGGATTGTGTTTTCTGTTAATTGATTGGAAGATCATAAGACATCTTCTAATAATCCAGCTTGGACACAAGTAAACTTTAGTTCCGTATCTTTTAAATCAGATAAATCAGATCTCGCTAATTGATAATATTCATTACATTCTTGATAAGTATCAAAGATAACCTCTGAACCCATGCGAACACATTGTTTGTCGAGTCCTGTACCGATACATACCCAACCCACTAAAAAGAATTTAAGCATCTAAAAAGTTTACCTTTTCGACACACTTTTTCAATATCTCTTGTTCTGAACCTTCAGTGCCTTTAATAGGATTACCATCTTTATCGAGCTCTATAGCACCATAAATAAGTATCTTTTGTTTATTCTGATCGTACCACCAACCTACTGATTTACAAACAGGCATGGGCCTCTTCATTGTTTCAGCTGAATTGCTCCATTCTCCAGAGGCTCTGCCAGAGTCCACCCAAGTTATTTCTACTAGCTGTAAGGGCTTCTTTTCGAGGTTTTTGGGCATCATTTACCTTGCCCTACATACTTCTTAAAACTTCTTTTCTTAGCTTTGTTCATTGTAGAAGTAGAAATACGACCATGACCAATAGTAGTTTTCTTTACTACGTGTTCTATATTAACTACATTGGTCTGTTTCTTAGCCATTACTTTTTCTTATAGTTCATTTTCTTGCCAGTCTTTTTGGCATACTTCTTTGCTTCTTCTTTTCCTTTTTTGGTATAAGCAAATTTCTTTGTTCCTACTTTAGGCATTGTTCCTATCCTTTCTTGAGTTGTTTGGAAATCCACATATTCTTGACTAGACTTGTTTTCTTTCCAAATTTCTTGTCTGCCTGTGTCTTTATGGCAGCGTAACCTTTTTTGTCTTTGATAGAGGATGTTTTTCCTTTGTATTTCTTTTCCCAGACGTTCATTACCATTTAACCTTATCTGCCCAATATGCTGCGGACATCTTTCCTTTAGCAATGTTTCTAGCATGACGGGCTTTAAAAGATTTACGTCTTGCTTTCTCAGATGCTGTTGTAGGGCTTTTACCAGCACCTGATACGCCTTGTTGACCAAAGCGAATGGTTTTAACTTTGTCACCTTCTTTAGCAACAACTACGTGTGATTTACTGGGGTGACTAGGTGTTTTTTTTGGTTTGTTAAATCCACTAACACCAGCACGTTTAAGTCTTGGATCTGCCATTCTTTTTCTTTAAAGCCTTTAAATCGGCAGCAGTAATCTTTTTACGAGGTGGTCTTACTGCGGCTAGTTTCTTTTGTTTCGGTGAGTATTTACTATAGGGCATTTTCTTTTAGTTTCTCTGATTGTTTAACTTGGTTCTCAAAGGCTTCGACTAATTCTTTGTCTTTAGCCATCTTCTCTTGGTACTTTAATAACTCTTGTTGATTCTTAATGATATCATCAAACGTCATCGTCATAATCTTTTGACGTAATTCAAATGCTCGTTCATGTCCTAGTTCGAGTCTATCAGTAAGAAACTTAATATGGATATTTCTTTCTTCAATGATCTTATCATTTTCTCTATTCTTCTTTTTTGCTTCTCTTAATTGTTTTTCTAGTTCTTTAACAGTGCTCATTGTTTACTCCTTATGTGTGCAACCTGCACAATCACAGTTTATACAAGTCATCTCACAATGACAAGAGCATCCACACTTTTCACACCTGGTCATTTGGTTAATTTTTTAACCTTTTCAAAACTAC
>Ga0208898_1000541_pt1 | contig 29226 bp, 35 predicted proteins | sample VirMetDEL_Mar_4_FD_184513 | JGI IMG/M metagenome (GOLD analysis project Ga0208898, IMG submission 184513) | Aqueous microbial communities from the Delaware River and Bay under freshwater to marine salinity gradient to study organic matter... | ecosystem: Environmental > Aquatic > Marine >...
GCAGCGTCGAAGGAGTCATCCTCCTCCCTGGCCACTTCATCGGTCAGGTACTCGATGGCATCATCCCAGGCGTCAGAGATGGCCTGGAGCTGCTCCGCGTTGTAATCGTAGCAGAACCGAATCTCCTCCATGATGCTCTCCTGGCCCGTGGTGTAAGCCACCTCCAGGGCGGACGCGGGGCCGTGCTCACCCATGACGGTGAGGTGGTCCAGGAGCATCGCGCGCGCGGCCTCGCTGGAGGAGCGGAAGATGAGGCCAGCGTGTTCGCCGTTGAGGATGTCAGTGTGGTTGTCGGTCATCGTGAGGTCTCCTTGTTTGACTCGTCAGTGGTGTGTCTCTCGCGCACACCAGACACCCCCGCGGGGGTGTTTCGTCAGCGGGGGTCTATCAGAACGGGATGTCATCCTCATCGTAGTCGTCGAAGCTGTCAGGGACGTTGTGAGCGTCCTGCGCTCGCCACTGAAGTAGCTCCTTGTACCAGAACGGCATCGGGGAGTGATGGCCCTCATGCATGGCATTAAGCCAGTCCAGCAGCTCCTCCGCTTGATGCTCCTCGTGGTCATCGAAGCCTTCGATGACCTCGCCTTGGGCGTTGACGATGACAACAAACTCATAACCGTGGTGGGCTCCCCATCTATCAGTGAAGGGGCCTTGGGTGAAGTCGATGGTGTGAATGCTCATTGTGAGGTCTCCTTGTTTCGAGGAGCTCCATCGCTCCCTCGATGAACCCAATATAGACACCCACTCTTTACCTGTCAACAACAATCGTTAAAATAATTTAAGAGAATGAGGAGGGAGGGGAAGGAGGAAGGAGGGGTCACACCTCCAGCTCCCACACCTCGATGGTCACACCTGGGTCCTCATCCTGAGCTGCGTACCACTTCCGCGCCTCCAGGGAGACCACGGAGCGGTCGTCATGGATGACCACTGGCCTGCGCTTCGACAGATCTCCCTGGAGGGCATCGAGGGCCGCTTTAACGAAATTGTCGATGTCAGGGGTGGTCGGTCGATGGACGCGGCCTGGAGTGTCCCTCCACTTCGCCGCGGTCCATCCCAGGGACTTGAGGGCCGCGGGGAGACTCTTGGGTCGCTGGGTGACCACATCGACGGCAACCCTCAAGGGACCATCGAGAGGCGATGACAGACTCCATAAGGGCCAGATGGCCAGCGCCGCGGCGTCATACCACTCCTCCAGGCGGGCGGGACTGTAGACCCTCCTGGAGCGTCCTGCGAAGCGGGGACGTTGCCAGGCCTGCGGGGGTCCTGGGATGGTGACCTTGAATGTGGATTCGTGCGTCATGTCTTATCCTCGAAGGCCTCCACGGCCTCCAGCGCCGCGTCCCTGGACCTGTACCCTCCCAGGTCAGGCTCCAGGACGATGAAGCGGTCATCATCGAGCTCCTGGCCTCTGTCGGTGAGGATGCAGGTCTGACCCCGTGACCGATGCTCCCATGTCTCATCATCATCGACGCTCGACACAAGCCTCCACCTGTCCATGACCCGCAGCTCCTCCATCGTCCGAATCGTCCCCCCGCCCCGGGAGCGGATGGCGACCCCTTCGTCCAGGATGACCCTGCGCGCACTTTTGGTCGATATGCCTTCGAGCTTGGCGATGTCAGGAAGACTCGCTCCCGCCCGATACAGGCTGGCGATGCGCTGTCTTTTCTCCCTGGAGTATTGACGGATTCGTTTCTTCCTGGAGCTGACACCGGCCACCTGGAGGGCCTTCGAGACAGTGCCGTTAGAGCATCCCATTGACTCGGCGATGGCGCGGACACTCATCCCGCTTCGACGCAGCTCCACGATTTTATCGTGGTCGTATGTCCTGCGGGCGGAGTCGGGAGGTCGCAGGTTATGCCTCCTGGCGATGGCATAGATGGATGTCTTCGGGATGCCGGTCAGGGATGCAATCTCCCGCAGTGACTTCCCCTCATCGAGGAGGCGGCGGATGCCTTCCACCTGCGCATCGGTGTAAATCGACTTCCCCCGTTTCCTCACCCGCCCACCTCCTGGAGATATGGCGACACCGCAGGACATTGGATGACGTCATGTGTGGTGAGCGTCACTGGAGACCTCCTCCACAATATCCTGCGTGTCGAAGCCGATGAGGGGAGTCGCACCCCTCCGGTCATCCCTGACCCCTTCGCTCAAGCTCGGCAAGGTCCGCGCCTCTGTTACCTCGGACCATATTGGATGCTATGGGTCCATATCAAAATTGCAAGCGGGACGCGGACACACCGCCTGCGTGACTGGTGTCAGGCGCGGAGCCACGCGCGGAGCTCACCCTTCGTCAGGCGGGTCCCGTCCACCCAGGACGCACAGGAGGGCTGGTCATCATCCTTGAGCTTGACGCCCTCCTCGGTGAGGGTGGCCAGCTCCACGGCGACGTTCCTGGACCCCACCGCCCCGTTATACTGCCAGAGGCAGTCGGCGAAGAAGAGCTCCCGCCCGAACACGCGGATGTGGTCCAGGCGGTTGTCTGCCTTGAATCCCAGGACGCGCAACCATGTGGCCAGCTCCGCCATCGCCTGACGCTGGTCCTGGAGGTCATCGGTCAGGGAGAGGGTCCTGGCGGTGGACGCGAGGGATGCGGTGACGCGGCGGACGGTGTCGGTATACTTACTCATGAGGTCTCCTTGCAGACGTGGAGTCTGCGTCCTATTTGCGCCATCCTCGGCGCGTGTATCAGTGGAATGACGCGGCCGGTCACAATCTCGCCGCGCCGCGTCATTATCTGCTCTTCCCCCTCCCCCTCGATGCAGGCCCACAGTGCGGAGCCGACGAGGGGGGAGGTGGGAGTCAATCGGTCACACGCTGTCCCGCAGTCAGGACAGCGCAGGGCTCTGGTCCTGGGTGGACTCAAAATGTAAACTCACGGGATGCCGCGTCGCGGTTGTAATGAATCTTCGACACGGACATGGATGCGAAGGCGATGAAGCGGCGCATCGCCTCATTGATGTCGAGCTTCGCACCGCGGACGGTGCGCGGGGTGCGCTCCAGGATGGTCTCCCAGGTCCTGGCGATGACGCGGGCCTTCACCTCGGGGGAGGCGGTCCCGCGGCGTGACAGGACATCGTAGAGGTCGCGCGCGGCCTTCTCCCAGGCCTCCGACATGATGACGGCTTCGGTGTGCCAACACATGCGACCGTGGCGCGCGGCAGGACAAGTGCAGCTCAACGCGCGACCCTGACCCATGACTTGATATGCGTGGAGGTGCTGTCCAGGCTGACGCTTGTGCTCGGGGGTCCTGGAGCGGACGAAGCGACCAGGGAGGCCATCCTGCTCGAACACTGGGGAGACATCGGCCATCATCGACTCGACGGAGGAAGGCATCTCGATGTAGGCCTCCACCTCCTCCTCCTCCACGAGCTCCTCGTCCTGGACCAGACCGAGCTTTCGGAGGTGGGTGTCGATGAGGTCTTCCGCGTCAGGGACCACATCGTAAGTGATGACGTGGTGGACACCCGCGGCATCCTTCGCCCATGTGTGACCATCGGTGCAGAACACGACATGCTGGACGCAGGCGGCGTTGACCCGCAGCTCGCCAACGGTGGCACACTGGACAACGGTGATGAAGGGGCAATCCTCGCGGGGGACGAGGGCGTTAATCTGACGGATGACTGACTCCTCGGGGAGGCGGCCGTACTCGGTGACCATCTTGATGCAGCGGTTGAGGAGGTTCGTCGCGGTCTGGATGTCTTCGATGTTCATGATGAGGTCTCCATGTTGTGCAGCTCATCGCTGCGTCTGGAGATATATATAGTGCATCCCTCCCACCATGTAAACATATTTCCGAAAATATTTTAAGAAGACCATTTACAATCAACGCGGGAGGGTCTATTTATTGTCCAGCGCCATCGAGGAGGGGCGTATGAGATGAGAGAAGACTTGACGAGAACGAACGCGCGTCAAATTCGAGCGTGGCTTGCATTGCATGACCTCAAGGTTCCTGACCTCGCCAGGGCGCTCGGATGCACCGACACAACCCTTTACAACTATCTGTCAGGCCGTCAGGCGTGGCCAGCGGTCAGGGCTCGATTCGTGTCCCTGACGACAGGAGTGCCCCTTCGTGCGCTCCTGGACCCTCGTGGTGAGGGCGCGGCCGCGGCCGCTGCGTGGATGGCCGAAATTGAAGACCGAGACGCGGCACTCGCCGCCATTGACAACACCGAGGAGACCTCATGACTGCATTTAAGACAGCAACCCCCATCAAGGGCACCGACCTCCACCTCTGGTACTTTGACGACCTGGAGGGTCCATACATCCACCTGCGGGAGGTGGCGCTGGAGATCGCCTATGACCCGAGCAACAAGAAGCGCCTCCTGTCGCGGTTCAACGCCGCAGGCCTGGACCTGGACCCGAGTGTCCACAATGAGCTCCGCGCCATCAACGGGAGCCTCCCTCCCAGGATTCGCAAGGGACTGGCATCCATGATGCCCGCCGAGCAATTCCTGACCGCTTGCAATGACGCGCTTAAGGTTTTCAGGGTCCGTCATGGTCGGCGCTTGAGTGGCCTCATCCCGAAGGTCCGCGTCGCCCTGGCCCTCCAGGTGACCCCCGAGGAGGTGGAGGCCGCGGAAGTGGTCGAGGTGGAGGAAGTCATCGAAGTGGCCACCCCTCCCATTGACAAGCGCATCGAGGACTCCAGGGACGCCTTCACCCGTCATGTGGTCCCCGAGCTGGGACGCATCATCCCAGGGCTGTCCGAGGTCATCCCCGTGGAGGGTGACCCCTCGCCCCTGGCGATGGCGCTTGATAGGTCCGCGGGCGTGGACCACATCCTTGTGTGTCGGCGCGTGGGTCAGGGAGGTGACACCATCCAGCTCTACGGGCTTTCCTCCAGGGTGTCCGTGGCGCGGTATTGCTTCCAGAACTTCACGATGGCGGTGACTGGAGTAAAGCGGATGGCATCAAGCTATCACCGCAGGAAAGCGGCATTGACTGAGGAGACCTCGGTCATCGTCCCTCACTACAGCGTCCAGGCCTACGTCTCCCACGATGGTAACCGCCTCCTCGGGATGGCGCTGACCACGACCGCGGAGCTCATCCGCGCCATCGAGGAGGCCACGGCGAAACTCGACAGGGACGAGCAGGTCAGGTGGTATCGCTCCCAGAGTGATGAGGCCCTCCACGCTCCCGACAGCGGGGTCTCCTGGAGGAGGAACAGGAGGACGGGGACAATCTTCGCCAGCGTCCCCTGGAGCGCCATCGACGCCGAGGTCCTCGTCCTGGATGCGCCATTCACCGAGAAAGCAGAGACGCCCTCCCAGGCGTGTCTCTGGACCACACTTTGATGGAGGGCCGCGCGTTGAACACTTACGACCTCCAGCGCCTCATCCGTGATGACAGCTCCCTCAATGCGGGGGAGGTCGCGGTCCTGTTCGTCCTGACGACCTACCTCCCACACGCAGCTCCCAGCGTGGAGGCCATCGCGCGCGGTTGTCGGATGAACGCGAAGAGTGTTCGACGCATCATCAAGCGCCTCGATGGGAGGTGGATACGGCGACAGATGAGGCCAGGGAAGCCGACCATCTACGCCTTCCACCCTCCCACCGAGAGACCCTACCATCGAGAGACCCTACCATCGAAAGACCAGGGGTCTCTCGATACCAGACACCCTCCCATCGAGAGACCCCCCGAAGAGACAAATAAGAGAGAGACAGTAAACAACACCTCCCTAGATACTAAGAGCAGAGCGCGGGACCGCCTCCAGGCCTGGAGTGAGGTGTGGTCAAAAGTGGCAGGAGGACCCCTTCCTACCCTGGAGGAATTGCACCGCGTCAGGCCAGGGATGACGGAGGCCTATTTCTCATCCTGTCTCGGGGAAGTGGCATCCGCCCGCGCCGCTGGCTCGGTGAAGTCCCCGAGGAGCTTGTTCTTCGCTAAGCTCAAGGCGACCGCTGGCCAGCCTCCCCCCTCCCCCTGGGACAAGGCCTGCGTTCTCGATGCCCTGTCTCCAGTGGCCAGGACCTCCGCGCCTGACATGCGCCGTCCTGACCTCCAGACACCGACCATCACACCTCCCCTCGTGGAGACCCCCGAACAACGCGCGGACCGACGGGCCAGTGCTCGAATGAGCCTGGAGGCGGTCCGTGCATCCCTCAAGGAGACCTCATGACCGACTTACACCGCATCGCATCCGCTGACGCGGAGGCCGCCCTCCTGGGTGCGCTCCTCGCTGACCCTGACCAGATTGACCAGCTGGTCAGCGATGGCCTCAAGGTGACCGACTTCTCGGTCCAGCTCCATCGGCAATCCTGGCGGTCGATGGTGATGCTCCGCGCCGAGGAGACCCCCATCGACGAGGTGACCCTCTGGCAACACCTCCAGGCCAGCGGCGCGGTCCGCCCCGAGTGGCTTCGGGAGCTGGCCTCCTGGAGCTCCCTGGCGGGTGCGATGCCGACACACGCCGCGCATCACGCAGGGGTCATCAGGACGAAGGCTCGCCTCCGTGACCTCCACCTCGCCGCCCTGTCACTTGCCGAGGGGTGCGCGCAACCTGGAGCTGACCCTGCGACGCTGACCTCCCGCCTGGAGGAGGTCCTGGATGATGCGACCCCTCCCAGGAAAAGCGAGCGGGCCATCAAGGATGTCCTGGGAGATGTCGTCACGCAGCTCGAAGCGCGGTCATCCAGCGAGACCCCCGAAGGACTCACGTCAGGCCTGGAGGAGCTGGACGCCATGATCACCGCCCTGTCTCCCGCGCGCCTTTACATCCTCGCCGCGCGTCCTGGGATGGGGAAGACCGCCATGATGCTCCAGCTATGCCTCCACGCCGCGCTGCGTGGACCCGTCTATGTCGCATCCCTGGAGATGTCCGCCGATGACCTCGCGGAGCGCGCCCTCGCCCTGACGGCCCGCCTGGACGCTGGCCTCCTTCGAGAGGCCTGGAGACTCCAGGGAGACCATTGGGATCGCCTCGCTCACGCTTGCAAGCGCCTCGCCTCCCTCCCCCTTCACATCGATGACGCGGCCGATGTGACCCCCGCGGAGCTCAAGGCCAGGGTCAGGGCCTTCGCCAACAAGCACGGCCGCCCCTCCCTCGTGGCCGTGGACTATCTTCAGCGACTGTCCTCACCTGACACGGGGACCGCGAACCGCGCGGAGCGGGTGGGGCAAGGGTCGTGGGCGTGCAAGTCCATCGCCAAGCAACACAAGTGCCCTGTCGTCCTCCTGTCGCAGCTCAATAGGTCATGCGAGTCCAGGACGGACAAGCGACCGATGATGTCTGACCTCAAGGAGTCGGGAGACATCGAACAGGACGCCGATGTGGTCCTGGGTCTCTATCGGGAGGCATACTATGACGCAGAGGCCTCCCAGGATGAGGCCGAGGTCCTGGTTCTAAAGAACCGTCATGGTCGATGCGGGAGGGCGCGCGCGACCTGGATCGGAAGTCAAACAAGGTTCGCAGGCATCGGGGGGAGGTCATGAGCAGATGGACAGAAGAGCCCGGCGCTTTCAGCGTCGGCACCGATAAGGGCTGGGATTATGGGACTTGGAGACAAGCGGGGATCGCGGGAGGAGGCTACGCTTCCGCGCAGGTATGGCGATACCATGACGGATCTGGCCTCGTCGGTGTCCACGCCTGCGCAAACTTGACGCCGGAGCAAGCGCGTCAACTGGCGCGGGTACTCAACGACGCCGCCGACAAGGCCGAGGCCGAGAGCGCGGAGGGGGTCGCGCCATGAACAAACCAACGAAAGAAGACCTCCTCCTCGCCTTCATCGGGGAGGTGAGCGCGGCGCGTCGAAGACTCCAGGCCATTGATAGGAAGTGGGTCAGGACCGCCAGGACCCCCGAGGAGCTGGAGGAGGCGCGGTGTGCGGTCATGCTCTCGATGGCGATGCTTCGACGACTCAAGGAGGCCAGGGAGCTCCTGGAGGTGAAGGATGGTTGAACGACCGAAGACATGGAAGGCGCAAGCGATAGACCTCGTGGGGTCAGTGACGGTGCTCATGATGTTCACTGGATTCGGGGTCTATTGCATCGCCGCGGGACACCTCGCCATCCTCCGCCGCCGATGGCGCTGGAGGAGGGGGAAGGTTGCACACAACAAGGCCAGTGGGCATTTTAACGACAAGGAGGAGCGATGACACAGGACAAGCCTCAAGGCTACCCACGACAGATTAATGACGGATATGAGGTCCTGCCGCTGGATGCGGTGAAGCCTCACCCGCGCAACCCGCGCCGCGGCGACCTGGACGCCATCAAGGCCAGCGTGGACGTGAATGGGTTCTATGGGGCCGTTGTGGCGAACAAGCGGACTGGGTACATCCTGGCGGGTAACCACCGCTGGATGGCGGCGAAAATGCTGGAGCTCCCCGAGATACCCGTGGTGTGGGTGGATGTAGGAGAAGCGGAGGAGAAGCGCATCCTCGCCGCGGACAACCGGACTGCGGAGCTGGGAGGGTATGATGAGGCCGTCCTCGCCAGCCTCCTCCAGGGCCTCCAGGATGACGGGGGTCTCCTGGGGACGGGATACAATGAGGAAGACTTCGATGAGCTCCTGGCGGGGTTGATCGATGGCGAGGAGGGTGAAGGTGACAGTGATGACGCTCCCGCTCCCGCCATCGACAAGGCGAAGGAGCTGGAGGTGAAGTGGAAGACCTCCAGGGGTCAGATATGGAAGGTCGGCGCGCATCGCTTGATGTGTGGTGACTGTCGTGACGAGGAAGACCTCAAGCGCCTCGTGGGTGGTGTCAAGGTCAATCTCGCCTTCACCTCCCCTCCCTACGCATCGCAACGCAAGTATGATGAGGAGAGCGGATTCAAGCCGATACGCTCTAATGAATATGTGAACTGGTTTGATAAGGTCCAGGATGGCGTTAAACGTCACCTCGCGGATGATGGGTCATGGTTCGTGAATATCAAGGAGCATTGTGAGGACAAACAGCGTGTCCTTTACATCAAGGAGTTAACCATCGCTCATGTGAGGTCCTGGGGATGGCGCTTTATTGATGAGCTGATTTGGAAAAAGACCGGATCTCCTGGGACTTTTGGCGAACGTCTTCGAAATGACTGGGAGCCTGTCTTTCATTTCACCGCAGGAAATAAATGCAAGTATCGATTTGAGAATGTCATGCACTTGAGCGACCGCAAGATTCGCAGCGGGAAGCGCTCAAGCGGACAGGATCATGCGTGCTCTGCTAAAATCCAAGGATTGCAAGGAGCGAGCAGTTTTATTGATTACGGGGAGGGCAAGGTTTATCCTGGCAACGTAATCGCTATCCGAACAAGTAAAACAGGAGCCATCGGCCACTCCGCCGCCTTCCCCGTCGCCCTCCCGGCCTTCTTTATCAAGGCCTACACTGACCCTGGGGACGTGGTGTATGACCCCTTCATGGGGAGTGGGACCACGGCCATCGCCTCAGAGCAGGAGGGGCGGGTCGCCCTGGGGATGGAACTCAGCCCCGCATATCTTGCCATCCAGCTCGAACGATTCGCAGACATGGGGCTGACTCCCGAGCTGATAGAGGAGGGATGACGTGGGCCGTCAGAGCAAGCTGACCAAGGACCGTCAGGACAGGATGTGCGAAGCCCTCCGCGCAGGGAACACCCGCGCCGCGTCCGCGGACTACGCTGGCATCGGGACCTCGACGCTGTACCGATGGCTTGATAGGGGTCAGACCGAGGAGACTGGCATCTATCGGGAGTTCAGGGACGCCATTAAAAAGGCAGAGGCTGACGCCGAGGTCCGCAATGTTGCCCTCATCCAACGCGCCGCGAACAATGGGACATGGCAGGCCGCGGCGTGGTGGCTTGAGCGTCGCCGACCTGGACGGTGGGCGTTGAGGTCTCCCGAGAGCGACAAGCATGAGGAGATCGTCGTGGACCTCGTGGACAGGGAGGGTGAGTGATGGCGCGCCTCATCTGCGAGCCTCATGGTGTCCAACGGGCCTTCCTCACCGACCCCTCCCGCGTCCGCCTGTTCGTGGGTGGCATCGGGAGCGGGAAGACGTGGGCGGGGGCCATCGAGGTCATCCGCCAGCCTGCGGGGACGCGGGTCATGGTCGTGGCTCCCACGTATCGTGTCCTCAAGGACGCCACCCTCCCCGCCTTCATGGAAGCGGCGCGGCCACTGGTCCAGAGCCACAAGCGCGCGGAGTTGGTCACGGAGCTCATCAACGGGACTCAGGTCCTATGGAGGACCGCGACGGAGCCTGACCGCCTGCGTGGTCCGAACTTGGGTGCGATATGGATTGATGAGGCCGCGATGATAAAGTCCTCGGAGGCCTTCGAGATCCTCGTGGGTCGCCTGCGTCTGGCTCCTGGACGCATCTGGTGTACGACCACCCCGAAGGGTTTCAACTGGCTTCACGACCTATCCAGGGATGAATCGACGGGGGTTCACCACGCATCGACGCGGGACAACGCCGCCCTCCCCGATGACTTCTATCAATTCGTCGAGGGACGGTACACCACGGAGCTCGCCGCGCAGGAGCTGGAGGGGCGATTCGTGGACCTGTCGGGTGGCCTGTTCAAGCGGTCATGGTTGCCGATACGCGCCGATGACCTCCCCCCTCCCTCCTCGGGGAAGCGCTATCGTTTCTGGGACCTCGCGGTGTCCACGAAGACCTCATCAGACTTCACGGCGACGGCGCGTGTCACGGTGACCGCTGACGCGCAGGTGGTCATCGATGGCATCTGGCAAGGACGGGAGCCCTGGCCTAGCATCAAGCGACGCATCATTGACACGGCCGCATCGGAGCCTGACACTATCGTGGGAGTGGAGACCATCGCGGGATTCGAGATCGCCTTCGCGGAGCTGGTCCAGGAGCCCTCGATGGTCGCGTCAGGACTTCGCTCCATCAAGCCATCCAGGGACAAGGCGACGCGCGCCGCGCCCCTGGCGGCTCGTGGCGAGCAGGGGAAGGTATGGGTCAAGGATGGCCCTCATGCAGAGGCCTTCGTGGGTCAGGCGGTGACCTTCCCTCATGGCGCGCACGATGACCTCATCGACGCGGCGAGTGGGGCCCTCGGGATGACCATCGGGAGCATCGGTCAGCGGGTGCGAGTGCAGACGGCATCTGACCGCCGTCGAAGTAGGAGGACAGTTGAATGGTGACGACGAAGACAATCCCCGTGACCCTCGCCGAGGATGGCTCCCAGGTGGCCACCTATCGCGGGGTCTCCCTTGTCGTGGAGCCATCGGACTGGCTACACCGCGCGACGCGCAACGGCATCCCCTTCCAGATAGGACGTCAGGAGCTCGAACCCACGGCGACGTTCAAGCCGATGAGGGCCAGGGGGAGGAGTGGTGACGTGGGGGAGTTCTGGCGACTGGCCACGACCGAGCCCCTCGTGCGGTCCGCGGTGCAACAGGTCATCAGCGCCATCAGCGCCGCGCCGTGGCGCATTGAGCGGCCATCACTGCCGACGTACCTCAAGGGGAACGCCGCCGCCGAGGCCGCCCTGGACCGTCACTATGACTTCGCCTCCCGCATCTGGTCCAGGTGGACCGCGGTGGGCGTGGATAGGGTGTGGTCAGACTTCATCGCGGATGTCCTCCAATTCTCCCTCATCAGCGGGTTCTATCTCGGGGAGCTCACGGCGACGGTGGAGCGTATCTCCACCAACGGCGTCGCGCGAAACTACCTCATTCCCGAGCTCCCCTTCGCCATCATGCCGTGGACCGTCGATGAGTGGGTGTTCAAGGGCAATCCGGACAGTGGGATGGTGGCCATCGTCCAGGAGACGTATGACCAGATTGACACCTATGGTGACGCAGGTCAGGGATACAAGGTCATCCCCTGGGAGAAGCTGTTACACGTCGCTCACCTCCCCGCATCCAAGGGTGACCTAGAGGGGCGGTCCATCCTCCGCGCGTGTGCGCAGCTCATCCGCATGAAACAAAAGGCCATCCAACTCCAGGCATTGGCCACCGAGGTCAATGCCCTGGGTGTCGCGGTGGTGACCCAGGACGCTCAGCGACCCCTCACCGAGGACGCCATCGACCGCATCGAGACACAGTTGAATGAGCGGACCGCGGAGCACGTCGCGCACATCGTCTTCCCTCCTGGAGGTCACAAGCTGGAGATTGTCAGGCCATCGGATGCCATCCCTGACCTCGGTCCTCAGATTGACCACCTGGACCGCCAGATCGGTCATGCCCTCGGCAACGTCCACCAGCTCATGTCCCTCCAGGGGACTGGGAGCTACGCCGCGCGCACCGATGCAAGCGGGGAGGCGCGGGACAGTTACGATGCCCTGGCGGACCTCCCAGCACGCGCCGCGGAGCGCCTCCTCCGAAGGTTCATCATGCTGAATTTTCCGATGGACGCGCGGATGGGGTTGTGTTTCACACCCAACGTCGCGCACGCCGTCGTGGAGGAGAAAGACAACAACAAGCGCGCGACCACCCTGGCCACCCTCAAGAACGCCGGATTCATCACACCGACACCGCAGATTGAGGCGCAGCTCCTCAAGGAAAACGACCTCGCTCAAGGTGTCGTCGATGAGGAGGGATGAGGGTTCACTTGACGATGGCCTCCTCCCGTCCTAGATATAAACCGACTCCGTGGTCACTTTGAGGCAAGCGATGGCAGTTCCATTGACACCCGTGACGAGCTCTAACCTGGACAGCGTTGGTCGCATCAAGACTAAACGCAAGGATGACCTGCGGGTCATGTTCAAGAGCGGCGGGGTCTATGACTACAAGGGTGCGGGCGATGTCCTGAACAGCATCCTCGCCGCCGACAGCAAGGGTCGCTTCCTCCACTTCTGGGTGAAGGGGTTTTACCCGTACATCAAGCGATCAGGAGGAGCTGCGTCGATGTCTGCCGCTAAGACCCCCGCACCGAAGAAGGACCGCATCACGGGCTCCAGGAGGAACCCCCGCGGGAGTGCATCGACGACGAGGGGTGGCATCGAGATTGACGCGGCCACGGAGAAAGCACTGCGCAACAAGGTGGACGCCCTCAAGGGGAAGCGGCGCGTGGACATCGGCACCCTCAAGGCCGTTTATCGACGCGGCGCGGGGGCCTTCAGTGCCTCGCACCGTCCTGGGATGACCCGTAACCAGTGGTCGATGGGGAGGGTGAACGCCTTCCTCAAGCTCCTCAAGACTGGTCAGCGGAAGAAGGCATACAACACCGACCTGGACCTCCTCCCGAAGGACCACCCGCAATCGACGCGACAAGCGGAGGACACCGTCAGGCCATCGGCCTCGATGCGCCGCGCCGCGAAGTGGGCGCTTGAGGCCAGGGCGGCAGCTCCTCCGAGCAAGCGCGCGGGGACTCCTGTCGGGATTGCAAGGGCCAGGGACCTCGCCGCGAATCGACCCCTCAGCGTGACCACCCTCAAGCGCATCCGCGACTATGTGAACCGCGCCGCTGGGACCGCTGACGCAGCTCCCGCCAGGGATGAACAGGGGCATGTCCCGAAGTCCAAGCAAGCCCTGGGATTGTGGGGAGCGCGCCGAGGGACCGAGGTCGCGGAGTGGGCCGCGCGGCAGATTCGACGCCTGGAGGGTGACCGATGAGGAGCGGACTTGTCCTGACATTGCCTGGACTGCCACCTAAACCGAAGGACCCAGGAGGCCGTCTCGTGCGGTGGGTCCTCCTCGCGCAGTCCCCTGGATTCGTATACAAGGGGTCCGAGTACAAGGTGGATGGGGACTGGCTCGATGAGCGGGTCTCCGAATACCGTCAGCTCCTCAAGGGTGACTACACCGCGCCCCTCCTGCGAGAGCATGACCGCGATGGGGAGCGACACGGGGACATCCTCAAGCTCCAGCGACACACCATCGATGGGAAGGACAGCCTCATCGCCGCGGTCGCCTTCGCTGACCCTGACGCGGAGGACAAGATTCGCCAGGGTCGCATTAAATACCTGTCTCCCGCCTTCGGTCCCGTCGAGGATGACCGAGGGCGTAAATTTAGTTTCGCACTGCGGGAGGCGTCCCTCGTGGCCGCGCCTCATCAGAAAAACCTGTCTCCTGGCGATTCGCATGTCCTGGGAGCCGAGCACAAGGAGGGCGACATGCCCGATCATTATGACGAGAAGTCGCCCGAGATGATGGACGATAAGGACAAGGGCGAGGACCGCCTGGACATCCTTGAGGCCAAAGTCGAGAAGATGGCGACGGCCCTGGGCGAGCTCGCGGAGCTCAAGGAACTCATGGAGAAAGCCCTGGCGGAGATGCCCGAGGAGGAGGCGGATGATGCCGCTGACCTGGAGGGTGACCACGCCGACATGAGTGAGGTCCAGGAGGACGCCGCTGTCGTGGCGATGAAGGAGGAGCTGGAGGAGCTGCGCTCCCAGCGTGACCGCGCGATCTTCGAGCAGGTGCAGCCCTCATCCCTGACCTGGACCCCTGGCCTCGCCGCCCTCATCTTCGATGTCTGGCGTCAGGACCAGGAGCGCGTTGGGGCCATCCTGGCGGAAGCGACCCCCGCCGAGGTTGCGCCGGTCGTGAAGGCTTCGGAGCCCGCACCGAGCAACCCCTGGGCGGTGCGCCTCGCGGAAGTCGCCGCACCCGTTGAAGCGGACGCCGCGGCCCTGACCGATGATGAGATTGAAGCGAAGGCCATTGAGATGAGCGAAGGTGACCAGATCAAGGCCTATCAGATTTACAAGGAACTGAAGCGCGCCGCGATGGCCCGCAACGTCTGAGGAGGACACTATCATGAGTGACAAGACGAACTCCGTGCTGGCCATCGCTGCCGGTGCCATCCCTGCTTACCGCTTCGTCAAGCTTGATGCGGTTGATCCGACCAAGGCCGCCGAAGCCGGTGCAACGGAGCTGGCCCTGGGCGTTGCCCTCGCTCCTGCCGCTGCGGATGGTGACGAGCTGCTTGTGGGCATCGACGGTTACGCCCTCGTCGATTTCGGCGGGACCGTGCAGCCGTACACCGAAGTCGAGGTCGGGGCGGATGGTAAGGCCGTCGCCGCTGCCACACCTGGCGCTTTCATCCCTGGCTACTACTGCCCCGAGCCCGTGGACGGTGCTGTGAGCCAGATCGACGCCGGAGCGCGTGGCCGCATCGTGATCTATAACTACAAGGGCCGCATCGCCTGATGACGTCACACGACAAGGAGAAGTGACATGACAATCCCATACGCCGTGACTGACGTCGATATCAACCGCGTCAGTAAGTCCTTCGTGCAGTCCAACCTCGGTAACTTCGCCATCTCCACGATGCCGAAGGCGCTTTGCCTGGACCGCTTCACCGGTCGGTCGAACAAAACCGACTATGACCTCGCCAGCCTGTCCAACGCCCTCCTGGAGGGGACCAACCTCCGCGACTGGAGCCCTGGCATCGACCCGCCCGCTCCGAACACCCTGGCGGAGTCCGCGGTGTCCTTCACCGTCCGAATCCGCTCGACCCAGAGCATCGTCCGCCCGATGCGCCGCGGTCAGACGATGGAGCACCGCTTCGCTGACCTGGAGAACAACATCGTTCCCATCCAGCTCTCGAAGACGTACCAGAGCCTGGATGCGGACATCGCGGCCGCGATGACCAACGCCTCCCTGTTCCAGTCCTTCGGATTCTCGGGGACTGCCGGTGAAGGCCTGGACCAGCCCTCCGACTACGCGAACCAGAACCCCGTCCGCGACATCGAGAACCAGTTGGTCCTCCTGCGTCCATACAGCAACTTCGCTGGGATGGAGCTCCGCTGCTACATGTCAGGCAAGGTCGCCAGCGTCCTCGCGTCGCACCCCTCATACACGGGTGGCGGCAGCGGTTCGGCAGTGGCCAGCGGCCTCCCCCGCGCGGACTTCATCAGCCGGTTCTCCTCCCTCCACGGTTGCAAGACCTATGTCTTCGACAACCTTGTGAACAGCGCGGCCCTCGGCGCGACTGCGTCCATCGTGGAGACGTTCAACCAGACCAACGCCAGCGCGGTCCTGTTCTTCGGTCTGTTTGACACCCGCGGCGCGTCCTTCGACTTGCGCAGCGAGCTGACCAACGATGCCCCTGACGGGTGCCTCGTGTACGCCTCCTCCCAGGACCCCCGCGTGGACCAGTTCCTCGATGAGCGCAAGCAGGTGCAAGAGTTCTGGGGTCGCTGCGGGTACACCATCTATTCGCCTCGCGGCGCGGCCGCTGGTCCTGCCAGTGACCTCGGCTTCTTCATGCAGGCCGAGACCACTGCCGGACCTCCCGCCGCTGTCGGCATCTTTAAGGCCTGATTCGATTTGACGTGACCCGACTCACGTCTCCCTGACCTCCAGGGCATACCCCCATTCATGTCCTGGAGGTCTCCATACACCGAGGAGGAAGCCGATGGCGGCAGTCCAGACATTCGGCGTCGATGCCGACAGGATATTAGCAAGCCTCCCGCAGATCATCATTGACAGCGGGACGGGCATCCTCCTCACGACCACACGCGCGACCACCCTCATCAACGCAGAGGCGGCGCGCGTCAATGGTCTCATCGATGGGGCCTTCGGGAGCGGGACCTGCGCTGACATCGCCAGCGACACCTCCAGCATTGAATATTTCAATGCACAGCGTCTGGTCGTCGCGGCGTGTCTCCCTCCCATCCTCCGGGCCAGTCACCATCCCACGACCATCGACGCGGACACTCGTGCCCTCCTGGAGGACATGACCGCGCAGCTCGAACTCCTGATGACTGACCCCGCCAGGGCTCTCGGGAGGGTGACAGACACCTCCAGTGTGAGCTCCCCGAGGACCCGCTTCGCGGACCTGGGATTGTCCACGACCCTGACCGCGAAGCGCGCGCGCCGACAGTTTGATGGTAGGTCAAACCTCCTCGGGGTTGATGAGGGAGGCTTCGAGTTCTGATGACCATCAAGGGACACACCGCATTCGCCAGGGCCGTCAGCCGATTGTCCACGGAGCTTGATGAGGATTTCGTCAACACGGTGGACCGCGCCGTGACCCGTGAGTTCCAGCGTCAGGAGGATGACATCCCCTTTTATGAGGGGAAGCCTTACACGGACAAATACGGTCGTCACGGTGGACCCCTGCGCAAGTCCCTCACGTCGACGACGGACCCCTTCCATGAAGTGGTGGTCATCGGCAATTCCATCCAGGTGCGGTCCAAGGTCCATTATGCGAAGTATCAGGACCTCCCTGACCCTGACCCCCGCGCGGTGGAGCGGGCCATCGGCACCCTCCTCGTCAGCCGCCTGATGATTAGCGGCGTGCGGACATACTAAGGGGGAGGTCATGGCCATCGTCATCAATCAAGGTCACTATACGCTCCTCAAGGCCGCGAAGGCTGTCATCCGTGACAACTTCAATACGGCGAGGGCCGCGGTGTCAGGGGAGGGCGTGACGGATTATCTGCCCGATGCACGCCAGGATGGCGCGACCCTCAACGGGCGGAATGTGTACGTCTCGCAGGGGGACCGCATCCCAGTCCAGGCGACCCAGTATGTCCTCCTGTCCGCACGCAAGGTCGGCGAGGCAAGGAGGACCGCGGCGCTGGCAGTGGAGGACCAGGATTATGAGCTCACCATCCTATGCGGGGTGAAGGGGTTCGTCCTGGCCTCCTCTGGCAGTGACCCCGCGCCGACTCCCGAGGACGCTGGGTGGCAGACGGCGGGGCTCCTGGAGCAGATCGCCAGCTATTGCTTACGCCGATACCTCTGCGCGTCCACCGCCTCCAGCGCCTATAACATCACACCGACCGCGATGGACCCCGTCCCGTATGACAGGAGGGACCCCGCGCGGTATGCATACAATTCTCGATTCACCATCACAATGCGCGTCCTGGACGCAAGGGGTCTCTAATGAGTGAAAGCAAGCTCATCATCCCGGCCATCGGCAAGGTGCTCGCCAAGGTCGAAACCACAAGCGGGACGAAGGAGTCCCTGTCCAGCGCTGACGCTGTCTTCTTCGAGGAAATTGAATGGCAGTATGCCAGCGACAACATCCAGCGTATGCCGCTGGCTCCCGAGCGTCATGGGGTGCGGTCGGTGGAAGGTCCCACGCGCATCACCTGGAGCGGGTCGACGGAGATGGCGCTTCCCGATGGATTCGCCGCGAGTGCCCTGACGCCGCCTCACCCCGATGTGTGGCTTCGCTCGTGTGGCTTCGCCCGTGACCTCTTCAGTACGGTCACCGAGGATGTGGCCCTCTACATCCTCCAGTCCACGGCTCATGAGTCCATCTCGTTTGAGGCCTACGAGTACACCGCCGATGGGGCTGACGCCAACAGACTCCAGGCCCGCGGAGCGCGCGCAGGATGGGAGCTGTCCATCATTGATGGCGAGCGGGTCAAACTGAACCTGACCAGCGGCCTCGCGACTGTGGCGGCCACCGAGAGCGAGACATATCAGGGCTTCCTGTCGGAGACGAAGGCGGTCACGTACTACACTGACAAGCCCTTCGTGGCGAACCGCGGCGTGTCCACGGTGGAGCTCGTGAACCTCACGAATGATGACGTGTACGGTGGAGGTGACCCAGGGTTCCCATCGGGGAACTTCCAGATCGTCAGTGCGTCATTCAATGGCAACATGGAGCCCGAGGAACAGAGGGGCCTCGGCGCGCAACGGAACCGCCTGGCGGGCGCTGGCCCTGTCACGGGGACCATCATCATCGAGGAGGGGCAGCTTAACGACACCAGCGCATTCGACCCGTATGCACTGCGACGCGACGCGACCCCCCTTGAGTTCAGGTTCAAGATTGACCAGAACGACGCGGGTGGCGCTGCTACATTCTTCGCGGTCAACTGCTACGTTCAGATCGTCGGCGTGAACCACACCGATGCGGGGAAGCGGCGCGTGTACGAGCTGGAGGTGGAGGTCAAATACCCCGAGGATGCCACTGACGGGGACCCCGAGGTGGGTGAGTCCCCCGCGCAGTTGTTTGACTACGCCTCCGATGCGGGTCCCCCTCAAACCCAGAATGGTCTTTTCGTCGATGTTACCCCGACGAACCCTGGCGTTTTCGCCATCACCTTTTACAGGGACGCGACCTGACAGTGAACTACTTCAAGCGCCGTGAGAAAATTTACGCCAGCCTCGATGCTGATCGTGTCGATGAGGCTACCTTTACCCCCGAAAGCCCTGACCATCCGTGTTTCGTCCTCGTCCCCGTCATCACGCTCGCAGGAGCGGAGGCCCTGGCCACGCTCAAGGCGGAGACACCGAAGGACAACATTACCGCGATGGCGGTGGGAGCTTCAGTGGTCATCGAGCGCCTGGAGGGGCGCTGGGATTACTATCCAGGGGGAGGAGGTGACTGGCCTCAACGGTGGGCCAACGCGGACCATGAGGGGAGGTGTGACATGGCGCGGAGCTTCGCCGCGGAGGAGCTGGCCAAGCTCGCCAGCGCATCGCAGAGGAAGACCTCGCTGACCGAGACCGAGCGGGGGGAGTGAAGCGGGGAGTGCGATTGATAAAAGCGGGAGCGTCATCGGCCGTCTCCCGCTGCGTGTCTCCCTGGGTGCTATGGCATCTTAACCTTCACGCCGATGTGTGTCCCGAGATGGGAGGGTTGCGTCCCTGGAGGTCAGGGGCATTATATGACCATCCCATCAGGGAGGTCCTAATCCAGCGTGCGATCCGCGCCGCGTGGTCAGACTTGAGGGCGAAGGACGCCAAGAAGCGGAGGTGACCAGTGGCCAATTTTGACATCATCGCCAACGTCATCGTGCGGGGACTGGACTCCCTCAAGAAGCTCTCGGGAGCTGCCGAGGAGGTGGCATCGGAGACTGATGAGGCCTCGGATGCCCTGGGTCGATTCGGCAAGGCATCCAACACCGCAGGCAAGGCCGCGGACCGAGCGAGCGTGGACCTGGAGGACGCCGCGTCGAAGTTCCGCGCAATGGGTGCATCGGGGACCCTCGCAGGGGACACCCTGGAGCGATTCTCCATCATCACCAGCGGACCAGTGGGCGCGGCCATCGGAGGCCTCATCATCGGCACCGCCGCGGCCACCGCTGGCTTTCAAGCCCTCAAGCTCATCGTCACGGAGGGCATCGCCACGAATCAGCAATACACCGCGCAGGTGGAGACGCTGACGGGGGAGCTCTACAGGACCGCGGCCATCCTGGGTCAGGTCCTCCTGGACGTCATCGGCTTCGGTAACGCCATTGAGACCTCGAACACGAAAGTAAAGGACTTTAATGACTCCATCCTGGAGGACTCGTCAGAGATCGCGGACTCAATGCGAGAAGTGATCTCTTTTGTCCTCGAAGGCGTAAGGCATATCGGCAACGCGGCCATGGGCATACAGGCTCTATTTAAAGGCATTGGTCTCGGGATCGGAGGCTTCGCTGCGTTGGCCGTCACGGCGCTGGGGTCCATACCAGCGTTGGCCCAAGAGATGATGATACTCGCCGCCAAAGCGATCCGCGCTGGCCTGGAGGAGCTGGGTGCGCCATCGGCGGCACTGGACGCCTTCTTCGGTACGGAGGCGGAGCTCAAGGCAAGGCTTCGAACTGCGACTGAGTCCGCCGATGAGGCCGGCCGTAAAGCTCGTGCCATCATGGCGGGCATGAAAAAGGACTTCGGTGACCTCTACGGTGACATTGAGTCCTTCAACAACACCATTGATAACATGCTTGGCAACCTCGGACAGGCCAGGGGACAAGCGGCCGCGATTAAACTGGACCGAGACAGGACGGGAGCAACTGCTGCGGGAGCTGCCGCGCCAGAGGCGGAGGAAATGACTTTCGCTCCGGAGGTTGTCCCTGGGTTCGCTGTCCTGGGAGGTCTCACCGTCGAAGAGTTCCGCGCAAAAATGGCCGGATATGGCGAAGGCATTGATGACATACGGGCGAAGCTTGAAGCGGCAGACCTGAAGCAAACCGCCTTCGACACCGGTATCAACAACATCGCCGCGTCTGCCGCTGCGCTCGGCACGCAGTCCTTCATGAACCTCGGGAACAGTGTGGCCTACGCGATGGGAGAGATGGCGGCAGGAGCGTCCACACTGGCAGACTTCGGGGATGCGATGGCCGACCTCGCATCCCGCGTCGCGGGTGACTTCGGGTCGCTCTTCGTCAAAATGGGTGCGGGCTTTCTGGTCACGCCAGGGATGAGGGGTGTCGGCGCTGGCCTCATCGCGGCGGGTCTCGGATTGCAATTCCTTAGCGGTGTCCTCGGAGGCAAGGGGAGCGGTAACAGGGGAGGAGGGGGAGGTCGCGCAGGCTCCGCATCGGCAGCTCGTGACATCGCCAATGAGGTCAATCGCTCCCTGCGTCCCTCGGGTGACGATGGTCCGATGGTGACCAACATCGAAGTGGTCATCGGCGGGAGGAGCATCCAGCCCGAGATGGTCTCCATCATCGATGACATCGCCAGACAGCGCCGGTCGAGATACCTGGGTCGAAGGATGGGAGCTTGATATGAGTGACTTCACGCGATGCGCATTCTCCCTCCCCTGGGAGATCACGACGGCGACGCAGATAAGGCTGACGCTGGCCAACTCCGCGGTCGGCGCGACGACCGTCACGGGCACGGCCACGGCAGGGACTTACTATAACGACCTCGATGTGAGCGGCGCGGCCATCGGGGACAACCTCCTGCGTCACCTCCTGGACCAACTGGAGGCGGCGGAGCTCGCCGCGGGGACGCTGGGGACATATACCCTCGTCCTCCAGTCTGGAGACTACAAGGGGCGATACACCATCCAGCGAGCGCAAGGGGACGCCGCGGATGATGTGACCTCCCTGGAGATACTGAGTGGAGGGGAGGTCACGATGGTCACCTTCGGGTACACCTCGGCGACGCCAGCTCCCACAAGCGGGACCGCGAACCCTGCGGTGTTCACCGCGACGAATCGCGCCGCTGGCCACTGGATTATCGATGAATACCCTGGCCTCTGCGCGGGGGACGAGGAGGTCCAGGAGACCACTGTCCTGTCGGCCACCTCCCCCGATGGGACCACCTCCAGGGACACGTATGGGGACGTGACGAGGAAGACCATCATGCTGATGACCCTCCCCGCCGCGTCAGTCTTCCGATACTGGACCGATGACGCCGATTATGCCGCGGCCCTGGGATGCGCCACGAGTGACCCCAACGCATCCCTGGATGAGCTGCGTCGATTGTGGTCCCGCATCTCCCCCGATGTGTACTGCCGATACACCCCGAACATCGGGGCCATCGGGACTTACGTCCAGCTCCAGCCTGGAGCGCGTGACGAGTGGCTGTCACGCCTCCCCGCCGACAGGATAAGCACGAACCCCCTCCTCTACGATGTGACCCTCACCGCCTTCGTGGAGGAGTAGCATGGGACGATATCTCCACGCCATCAAGGTCGAAGGACTGGGAGACACATCAGCGACCACGGCCACGGATAAGCAATACCGCATCTGTTACGGTCGCGGCCTCCTGGATGACCCCTCCACCGCGGACCCTGACAACCTCCTCCTGGACGGCCTCCTCATGTGGCCCTCGGAGCTGTCGGCGGATGTGGACTTCCGTGACGGGCGCTCCACCTTGTCCTCCCAGGACTTCACCCTCCGCGCCACGGACACCATCCGCCCGCTGTTCTACCGACTGCGACACGGTGTAAGCGCGCGCCTCATCGCCTCGATGACGGCCACGCAGACCGCGATCAACGTGGACACGGGGGGCCTGGATGGCGCGTACACCCTGGAGCGGGAGCGGATTGACATCGATGGGTCCACGCAGACTCCCATCGTGGGCGGGTTCTCATACACCTGCGCGCGCGGGGCGCTGGGGACCCTGGCCAGCTCCCACGGCATTGACACCACGGATGACATCGAGATCTTCCAGACCCTCCACACATTGGCGGGGAGGGTGGTCCAGCTCGTCAGGATTCCCCTGGATGCATCCAACGCCTATACCGAGGAGGTGGTCCTGTGGACTGGAGTCCTCCGAGATGTGGACACGGACGACACCGGCCTGACCTTGAACCTCGCCGTGGACTCCCTCCTGGGTCTCATCGAAGACCAGCGCATCCTCGTGGACCGCTTCCAGGGCGAGCTCTCGGGGGCCTTCATCGACACGGCCACCCGAGGTCAGACGCGCCTCCGCTTCGAGATGACATCGGACAAGACTCCCGCCGCTGGGTCAGGGGTGAGCTCGGACCCACCGCAGGCCTTAATCATGGTCGGCAGTGACCTCGTGGTGAAGGCGAGGTACTACTTCATTGACCGCGGCGCGGCGAGTTTCATCAATGCATCGGCGGAGCTCCAGACCTTCGCAGGACCCCCGCTCCCCGATGACCTCGGACCATATGCAAGCATCTCCTGTCGGGAGGTATTCACGACCCGAGGGGACGCACCCTCCAACGTGGACAGCTCCTCCACGGGTGACAACACCCTCCCCCTGTCGAAGCATCCAGGGAAGCTCGTCCTCCAGCTCCTGACGACCACCCTCAACGGGGACACCGCTGGGAACAATGGGAGCTATGACACGGGCATCAACGCCCTCGCAGGACGCATCCCCGCCTCCCTCGTGGACACTGACGGAATCCTCCGATGGGGGGACGAGGTCGGCATCCGCTTCGACGCGCTATATCTTGGCGTGGAGGAGGGAGGGCGGAGCCTCGGGGAAGTCCTCCGTGAGCTCCTGACCCCGCTCCTGTCCGCCCTTGTGGCGACCCGTGACGGGAAGCTGACGGTCGTCCGCCTCCAGGACAGCGCCGAGTATGACTCCACAACCACCCTGACGCAGTCTCAAGTGAGGTCCGCGCGCGTCACCCACTCCCGCAACCTCACCGATGCGATTGACAGGATCAGCCTGGAGTACAATGCCGAACCTGGGATGGACGCCGATACCATCAATGCGACCGATACCATCAAGTACAAGCGGCAGCCTCCTGGGGAGTCTTCGTCGATGGCGCTGCGCTTGCCAGGGGTGAGGCGGCGGGACGTTGCGACCCAGGTGGTCCAGACCATCATCCAGCGGTATCACGACCCCATCCCTGTCCTCTTCGTCGAAGTCCTCCCGACCGTCACCCTTGAGCTCGGAGACATCGTCAGGGTCACCCATGACAAGCTCCCAGCGGGGGACGGGACGCGGGGGAGGACCAGCGCCGCGATGTGTGTCATCTCCAGGAGGGAGGCATTTAGCGGAGACCCTGGAGGGATGGGAGATCATGTCTTCGTGTATGGCCTCCTCGATGTCTCCCTCATCCACCCGCGCGATGGGTGGATCGCTCCGTCAGGGGTGGTCCAGGCGAGCCCTTCACCGACGACGACGGTGTTCTCTATCGGGGATAACGACTTCACTGAGAGCGGGTCAGGACCACTCGGGAAGGACATCCAGGGCTTCGCTGCGGGCGATTACATCGACATCATGAACGAGTTCGGGACCGCGCAGGACACCGCCCTCAAGATATCCTCCATTGTCGGGAATCAGATCACGGTCACACCTCCCGCCTCCGCCGCGCCATCGGCGGGAGACATCATCCGCCCCTCGGCATACGCGCAGGTTCTGAGCTCCCAGAAAGATGACTGGACATTCATCGCCAATGCATCCGAGCAGCTCGGGAGCGATGATCCGAAGACTTACAGGAGCTGACCGATGGCCTTTAAGAAGCTGGACAGTGATGCGGTGTCCTCCACCTTGAGCCGTCCCCTGGATGCCTTCGTGTGTCAACAAGTGGACGCGAACATCAGGGAGGCCTACACCGAGCGGGGGCGCGGCGCTGGGAAGTCATACGGTGCGGATGACCGTCCCACCCTGGCCAGCGTGGGCGCGTGGTGTGTCCCGCTGTCTCCCTGGCACATCTCGCCAGGATGCACCGAGATCACTTGTAAGCTCCGCGGACTTGCGACCTCCGATGGAGCTGGAGGCGATGCCATCAAGGCGCGCCTCATCCTCCAGACCACAAGCGGCGCGGTCCACAGTGGGAGCCTTTACACGACCATCTCCGACGATGCCTCCGTCCAGGAGGTGGAGCTGACCTTCGACACGGAAGGCCTGGAGGGGGAGGTCGTGGTCGTGTGGCTTGTCTTCGTGTCCGAGCAGATCCCGACCTCCACCGCGACCGACACGCGCCATGACACCGACATCGGCAGCTTCGACTATCGCCTCAACCTCGGCAACACCATCGGCGCGACCTTCGATGATGACAAGCGGTGGAGGGTGGACTTCGCGGAGGATGCATCGGGGTCAGACCCCGAGGAGTTCTATGGATATCCAGGACCTCGGATGATTATGGGGAAGGCGGGCGGGGCCTTCGGTGTCAATCATGTCCTCGTGTATCCCCGCCTCAATGGGCGAATCAGCTCATACCACACATTCCAGGTCACCATCACCGAGCTCGGGCGATTCGAGCTGTATGGGTGGAGTCTGACGGAGACCACCATCAGCGAGCCCGCGCCGCTGACCGATGCCCTCCGCCCCGCCATGATACCGAGGGCGCGGACATTCTCGGAGATGTATCGCAGGGAGCGGGAGCTGGTCTCCGAGCGGACGAGGGTGGTCCACGTCGGAGGGACCCCGACCCCTCACCTGTTCAATTACCAATGGGGGACGCAGCGGACATACATCGAGGACACGACCCAGGAGGCCTATGTCGCCCTCGGCGGGGAGCTGCCGACCTATAGGGTGAACACGACCTCCGCGACCCTGACATACAGGCTCCGATACAGGGCCTTAATGCTCGTGGTCGCGGCCACGGCCGATGCCGAGGTCCGCCCATTCAACATCTCCACCGAGGTGACCATCACGGATGTCGGAGGAGGCAATACGCAGAACCCCACTGTGACGGGAGGTGAAGCGGAGCTCACGCCAGTGACGAGTGCCACGATGGCGGAAAACGAGCTCCCTGGGTCAGTGCATGTATACGGTCACTTTTCGGAAGTGAATCACCTCAATGGGCGCTGGTCCCTGAATGACGTTTTAAGGGGTCGCACTGGCCTCCACCTCCTGGACCTCACTTTCGAGGAGGCGAGCGCTGTAGCGTCCACCTCAGCGCGCGTCATCCGCATTCAATTCCAGACGCAGGACGTTGAACCTGCGCTCCCAGCGAGCACGAACGACAATCAAAACAGAATTTACTTCCCAGCGTGCACCATCCTTGTCGATGAGGGTTTCTGATGGCCATCCAGAATAGGACCTATTTCCGCGTCATCGGAGGGACTGCCGATGAGACAGGAGCCTCCGAGATCAGCGTCTCCGATGGTGTCAACGTCATCGGGGGAGGGGCGGTGCATGAACAGGAGATCCTCCTGGAGAACGCCACCCATGTCTACACGACCGCGAACCGCCGCGCCCTCCTGGACACCTGGAGTCACGGGGTCGTGACCGATTCGACCACCATTTACCTCTATCAGGAGACCACCTCCGCCGCGCCCACCTTCGCCGTGGCCCTGGAGTCTCCTGCGCTTGTCGGCGTGGAGCGTCAGTCCGTGACCTGGGTCGCGCGCTATCAGGGCCGCATCAAGGTGGACATCAGGAGGACCGACACGGGTGCATCCTTGAGCGCGTACACCGGAAGCAATCAAGCATCACCGACCACGGAGACGCAGACGCAGACCTGGAGCTCCGTCCAGGACGTATACATCCAGGTCTCCCTGTCTCCCATCGCCTCCACAACAGACGCCATCCTGTGGGGTTTCCGCGCCCTGGAGGACCAGACCTCCATATAGCGTCCACTTGCGACCTCCTCCCCTCATCTTTACATTGTGCGTGACTTGAGGGATGCACCCTCGCCGCGTGAAGCGGTACACACAAGGAGGCCACCCATGGCCAGAGTCATCGCGCACATCGTCCCCAACGCCCTCGGGATGAGTCAATCCATCGTGGATGTGACCACCGTGGACGGGGAAGTCCTCGCCGCTGGGACGCGGAAATATCTCCTCGTCCAGAACATCGGCGCGAACACGATTTACCTCACCTTCGACGGCGACACCGCCTCCTCCACAACGGGGTTCAAGCTGACCGCGGGGAATGCGCTGGAGTTCTCCACGTCCATCCCGACGGGTCAGATTCGCGGCATCGCGGACACGGCGACGACGAAGCTGGCCATTCTCCAGGGGTGAGGTGACATCATGGGACTTTTAGATTTCGGTGCCGTCCCCGAGGGAGGCGTCAAGGGTCCATATGCGGACTATGATACCGCCCTCACTGCGCTCCGAGCGGACGCGGGGGCGAGTGACGGCGACGCCTATCAGCTCACCAGCGGACAGCTCTTCGCGGCGTACACGAGCGAGGGACCTGGGATTCTCATCCCGTCAGACCTCTATCCTCAGATTGACGCCTACGTGAGCAACGCAACGGGCATCGCACACCAGACAACGGCGGACACTCAAGCCGATCTTGTGGCTCGTGGGTGGACTACACCGACAAGCGGCAGTGGCACGATCACCGGAGGAGACGGATCGGCTTTCCGGCTTGATACCGTGACGGGCAGCAGCACAAGCGCGGAGATCCAATTCGCATCCTCGACGAGCACGCCGCGCGTATTGATGCTCACAAAGATCCAGCCGATTGTCGGGACAACCTTGTCCGTGTCGCGGCACCGTGTTTTCAGCGGCGCGCGCTATCTTCAAATGTCCTCCACCGATGGCGTCCTGGGTCAATTCGATACTTACGACTATGGAATCAATGCGCGCGTATCAGGCACGATCGGACAGCTCACCGACACCACCGCGCAGTGGTATCTGATGGTATACAACGAAGACAGCACCGACAGTGTCGCATACTGGACGCGCATCGACGGGCCGCCAGAGGAGCGCGTCTCTGTCCAGATCGGCGCTTTACCCGCTAATGCCGGCCTGTTTTTGGGTCATGCCGCCGCGCGCGGATCGGTGGGTTCTCAGTGTTCTTTCGACGTGTACGAAACGCACGCCCTGGAGATGATATGAGGATTTATCAGCACCTTGATCTCGACGGCGTTGCACCGTCAAGAATCGGCCTGCGCGCCGCCTCCGGTTACCTCATCACCGAGGGCTCGCCGCGCCTCGCCCTCCATTGTGTCAGTCCTCAAAATGTGGCCCTGACGGCGACGACGATTGACGCCGTGGACACCGGCCTGACCCTGGATGAGGCACACACCGCCCTGACCGATGGCCTGACGAAGGCGGAGCTCGTGGCCCTGGGAGATGACTTCGGTCTCGTCCTGTCTGACTCCTCCCTCAAGGCGGAGCTCCTGGATGCCATCCGCGCACACCTGGAGGGACTGGCATGACCGACACCATCCAGGTCGGCGCGTGGATTGATGGACCGCAACCTGGGGATGGCGCGACCGCCCTGGATTCGTGGGCCAGTCTCATCGTCCGCGACTGTGGGATCACCGCTCCCATCATCGTGACCAACGTGGGCATTCAGCCCTTGTATCTGTCACGGTGGAGGGTGGACCACCTCCAGGACGCCATCGTTGCATTGAGGAGCGCGGGAGCGGAGGAGGTGGGCATCATGGTGTGGCCAGCGGCCACGACCACCGCCATCGACGCGATGGTCCAGGACATCGGGAAGGTATACGGGGTGGACAGCTCCGATGAGGTCCCGAGGGAGCGCGTCCCCGACTTCATCTGCATCGACGCCGAGGGGAATCACAACGGATCAGGATGGGGTCCTGCGGGGGCCCTCCTCGCTGACCGCTTGTGCGATGGTCTGGCGGGTGTCCAGGATGGCCACTCCCTGACCTACCTCTCGGTCACCGCCATCCCTCCCAGGAGGGGACTGCGACTCCAGGACGCCTCCCTCATCCGTCATCCCGCTGTCCGTGTCGGGACCCCTCAAGCGTACTCGCAATATCAGGGACCGAACCACTGGTCTGCGAATCCATATTTCCGTGTCGGTCCCATCCAGCGGGGGACGTGGGCCACATGGTCACCCCTCCTGGAGGATGGCCACATCGACGCGATTAAGATGGGGTGCGCCATCTATGCGCAGGACCATCCGACAGGGCCCACGGGCATCGAAGCCCTGCGACAAGCGGCGGACATATGCATCGACCTCGGGGCGCGGAGGTTGTGTTACTGGTCATTCAAACACTTCAGGAGCGCATCAAAGCTCCACGGGGAGCGGCGGGCCTTCCTCCGTGAGCTGTCGCAGACCTTGTGCCCTGACCCTGAAAATGGCCTGACCTTCGCGGACGCCCTGGACCAGCTCGTCTTCGGTGATGGGGAGTATGAGGCGATGGCGCGGATGGGATGTACCATCAAGCAGGAGGACACCGTCGCGGATGACTGGGAGCTCATCAAGACCGATGAGGGATGTAAGTCATGACCTGCGGGAGTGGCATCATGGCGCTTGCCTTCCTGGCCATCCTCGGAGTGATGGTCGAGCGGAAGGCGATCCGCGGGTGCTGTTCTAACTGGAGGACCTATGAACACGAAGGTTAAACGAGATTGTATCATCGTGCTACTCCTCACCCTGGC